>Ga0208380_1000565_pt1 | contig 9621 bp, 5 predicted proteins | sample CryBogCBE27Jun07_FD_184570 | JGI IMG/M metagenome (GOLD analysis project Ga0208380, IMG submission 184570) | Freshwater microbial communities from Crystal Bog, Wisconsin, USA - CBE27Jun07 (SPAdes) | ecosystem: Environmental > Aquatic > Freshwater > Lake | place: Crystal Bog, Wisconsin, USA... | reverse complement strand
CGCTGCACCCTACAAATTTGGCTCAAAAAGCCGAAATCATCGTCGAGCACTTTTTGCAACACACCGCCCACAAGATTGGCGGTCGGGCCAAGGCCATGGTGGTGACTTCATCCCGACTTCACGCCGTGCGTTACAAAGAGGCCATCGACAAATACATCGCCGAACGCCAGCATCAAGGTATCGCGACAATCGTCGCTTTTAGTGGCTCGGTGATCGACGGAGACACTGAGTACACCGAACAAAAAATGAATGGTTTCAGCGACAAAGAAATCCCCGAGAAGTTTGAAACTGACGAATACCAGGTCTTGATCGTGGCTGAGAAATTCCAAACCGGCTTTGACCAGCCCCTCCTTCACACGATGTACATCGACAAAGTGCTGAGCAACCTAAACGCCGTCCAGACCTTGTCGCGGCTGAATCGCAGAGCTGAGGGCAAGACCGATACCTTCATTCTGGACTTTCGCAACGAAACTGAGGACATCGAAAAGGCCTTCGCTCCTTGGTACGAGGAAACAACGGCTATCCCTACTGATCCGAACTTGCTGTGGGATACTCACCGTAACCTGATGGCCAGCGACATCATCCATGAAGAAGAAGTGGTTGCTGCAGTAAAGGAGCTCCTCGCCGGGCGAAAGGTAGACAACCACGCAAAGGTCTACGCCTCGCTTGATCCCGCCCTCACTCGATTTGAGCAAGGCAACGAGGAAGAGCAGAATAAGTTTGGAGATCTACTTGGTCGCTACATTTCAATGTACGGCTTCGTTTCACAGATCGTGAGCTACACCGACCAGACCCTTGAGCGTGACTACATCTACGCTCGTGCCTTGGAAGCACGCCTGCCCCGAAAGGGCGGCGAGCGTATTGATATTGGCGCTGAGATCAAGCTCACACACCTGCGTACCGAACAAGAGCTGGCCAACGTTGTAATTTCCTTGTCTACAGGCGAAGGTGACGTCGAGGCATTCTTCCCCGGTGGCGGAGCGCAGCGCGAGCCCAACAAAGAGAATCTCTCAGCTATTGTCAAGCTGATCAACGAGCGCTTTGGCACACAGTTCTCCCTGGCTGATCAGGTGCTCTTCGACCAGTTCGAGGCCGAGTGGGAAGCGGACCCTGAAATCATCGAACTTGCGCGAAACAATCAGTTTGAGAATTTCTTGCTAATCGCTCCAAAGAAACTCGAAGCATCTGTTCTCGCTCGTGCCTCGGCTAACGATGAGATTTTAAGTCGTATCTTTGAAGACAAGGCATTTAAAGAAATCTTCCTTCGAACTGCAGCTCAGATGGTTTTTGAGAGGCTGAATAAAGCGGCTTAGCCGTGGCCCTGCTCCAAGGTGGTTCATTCACAGCTCAGGCTAAACGCCATCAAATAAAGCGTGAGACTTAAAGTCTTTTTGCTATGTTTCTATTGTCAGCAGCATTTTCACTGCGTAAAAGTCTCAATTTGGAGGGTCAGATGTTAACCGCGTTGCAAGAGGCAAACATTAGGGCGGAATGGGGCAGGATTGTTGACGACGGGTTGGTGGTCGAGCCCGGATCTGCTCAGGAACTTAAGTCCGCCATTTCGCCGCAGTGGCAACTTGCCAACGATGCTTTTTCCGGAGATCGCGTGATTCCCGATGAAATTAATGACCTTCGCAATAACTTTGGTTGGTTAAGTCGTAACCTCATTTTCTCGACCTTGCATAGTCTTGGTGCAACACTAGACACCAATAAGTTGGCCGCATTGATCTATGCCTGGGGCGTCGGTTCGAGAGTGGGAAGGCCTGATGTCGATGACAGGCAGATTGGGAATGCAGTGAACAGGGCAGTATGGTCTGAGATTGCTCCGATTATTTCCTCGATTCAGAACTCAGATGTGTTGTCGGTGAGTGACTACCAGGCTCTGATTACTTCTCCATCGTTTGGTGGGGCAACAGGAATTAATATTGGATACGCATCGAAGTTCTTTTATTTTCTGGAACTAACGATGAACCTTGGTGCGAGTAACTCGCCGCAGACGGTGAAATGTCAGATCTACGACTCCCAAGTCAGGGCCGCGCTGGAAAATAGATTTGTCCTAGCAGGAAGCATTTTTGGACCAACAATGTGGTGGGAGTCCGACAGTTCCTTGAGATCTGGGGGCAGGTGGAGGGTCCCCGAAATTCCAAACTATTGGGACTACTTTCGCTATTGCCAAGCTCTAGATGTCATGGCTGACGTGACATCAAAGAAGTTGGGGCTTCCGGTTGATGCTGACGATATCGAAGCGAGGCTTTTTGAGCTGGGTAACTCGTATTGACCTTCCTATTTATCAAAATGGAAAAATCGAAATAGTTAAGTGACCTTGGCTCAAATAGATCGTCGGAACTTGGGTGCGTGAGAATTTGATGAGTCCTCGAGTCACCCTACAGGCTACATTTTTGGGTTTACCTCCCAAAGGTAGAGGGAGTTGTCTCACGACGGTTACTGAGTGGGTCGAACTTGCGATGTCGAAGAATTAGAAGAATCTGTAGTGGACGACTTAAAGGTGAACATTGCTTGGCCAATCGAGGAGCGAATTGGTCGGCATATGTACCTAATTCAAATAGTGCAATGCCGTCTTAATCAAAAAATCCTCTAAGGTCGCAACTGTACGGCACATAAATGGCATCAACTGTGCAATTTCGCTATTGTTAACTAGTCATGAATGCCAATTTCATTTCTCAAATCCGGGTCGTAGGCTTGTTTGGAGACCGCACACTGGAAGTTCAATTCGACAGTGACGAGCCCATTACCGCTCTTTACGGACCAAATGGATCTGGCAAAAGCACCCTTCTGAAAATATTGGATGCAATGTTTTCGGAAAAAGCATTTGACCAGTTGTTTCAAATTCAATTTGAGCTCATCGAGGTCGCACTTGAGAATGGAAATTCGATTATTGCGAAAAAAGAATTTCGCGCAGAGGGCAGTTCTGGGACTAGAACTTTTTTGGAATCTCTTGGACTTACGGACGAGGATCCTTTTGAGGTCAAAGAAGTTGGACGTGAAGTAATCAAAGTTGAAGTGCACGAAGGGTCATCGCTCATGTACTCCCGTGAATTTTGGAGGAAAAGAGACTGGACTCAGTGGTTCGGCGACGACCGCCTCAACCAAAGGCAAGTCCGAAAAAACTTCTTAGACAAGCTTATAGTTAAGGAGGGAATAAACAACTTTGATGCAATACGCTCTGAAATTACACCATTATTCATTCAAACAGACCGTCTTACCGAAGTTGCAAAAGGCGCCTCCCAATCAGTTTCACGCGACACCGTTGAAGTTGCGTCTGAAGATTTAGCGAAGCATATCCAGCGATCCATGGCGGATCAAGGAAAACACTCGAACTCAAATCAATTTGATTTATTGGAAAGTATCAGGGGAACCTATTCAGCGGAGGCCCCGGATTCAATTCTTGATTGGGAAGCCCCACGACGCGAGATACATGACATGGAAAAAAGGCTTGCTGCACTTGATCTTGTTGGCCATCCTGGTGAATTCAAAGAAATCGAAGTCCCGAGTCTTCACTTTACTCATCAGAAAATTTTGACCGACTTTTATAAGAGTCAAAAAGCAAAATTGGCGTTCTTTGAGGAGGATGCAGCAAAAATTGAGGCTTGTATTCAGATTCTCAATAGAAAATTTGGCTCTTTCGAATTACCCAAATCGCATCAAAAATTTATAAAACCTGACAGGATCGATGGCTATCAGGTCTTTAGAAATTCGGAAAATGGAGAGTTGGCTTCGAAGCTTCAGCTATCTGAACTCTCATCTGGCGAAAAGCACATTTTGGTTCTCATTCATAAACTAATTTTTAGCGAACAAGGCAAGGTTAGGCCAAATTTATTTTTAATTGATGAGCCCGAATTGAGCCTGCACGTGGAGTGGGCGAGACAGCTTAAGTCCGACTTTGAGCAGATTCAATCCCAATTTGGGGGGCAATTTATTTACGCCACCCATAGTCCAATTTTGTGTGCCGGAAATGCGGCACCGGTAATAATTTCGGAATTCGCAATAAAGAACAAATAGTGACCGATACTCGATACTCGCCTTCTAGGCCACGGTTTGATGCCCACGAATACACGGTCTACTGGGCAAACGTTCTCTTGTACAAAGATCCGCCAAAAGTGTTTTTCATAGTCGAAGGCGAAAGCGACCGAAAAACCATAGAAGAAATCGGCAAAAGAATTGTTTCTACTGAACTAATGAACTCTGTTGAAATAAGAGTGCCTTACAAGCCTGGAAAGTTGGGAGTTGACGAGGAGGTTGTGGGTATTGCAAGAGCTGTTGGAGGAAGAGCTCCAGTTCAGGGAATCATAGATCGAGACGCAGATATTTTAATAAGGGTTGATAATTCAGACCTCATTGCACTAACCGATTACTGGGACTTTGAGTCAACATTATTTCTTGGATCGACTAGTTCAAAGCGACTCGTGATTTTAGAAACAGCAGAGAAATACAGAGACTCGCTCATTGAAGACGCAATGCGCGAGCTTCCTCTTGTAGGGGCAATGAGAAGACTGAGCCAAGATCGAGATTTGAATTTGAAATTTCGCGACCCATCATCGGAATCCGGCGCTTCTATTATTGGGAATTATTTGATTTCAGAGACCAGTGACAAGACCGTTAAATTTTCGATCAATCAATTGGGCTTGGCGAGCCAGCTTGTAAGGGGCAACTATAGAACTGAAGCAGAGGAGCTTCTTAAAAGTGCGAGGTCTTTACTCGCAGGCTCAGATTGGCGTACGCTCATTCACGGCAAGGACTTGATTGGGTTCCTGTATGCCGCGTGGGTGAAGCTCGCGCACGAAGGGTTGGCAGCAAGGCCCCCAAGCTCTGATGACTATATGGGGAGATTTAGGAAGTGCTTTGCGGCTTCCATCGCTGAAGACGAATTGAACGAACTTGAAATTGGTTCTCTAATCCTAGATTTGCTTAAATAATAAGATTATCGGTTTAAAATCTATTTGCGCGAAGCGACAATGTAACTTGACCACCGAATTTCGCTGGCTCGAGTGACTAATTTGAATGCTTTCCTCAAATCGGATGAATCCTAGAAATATTTCCAAATAGAGCTAACAAATCAATTCTGTTTTATTAATCCAGCTGATGCCGCAACTAATAGTGAAGTGAAGCCCCAACCTAAAAGTGAAAATAGGCTGAACAGAAGCTCACCATAATCCCCCCAAGGATTTGAAGAGTTGAAAGACCAAAATTCAGATTGATGGAGATTAATCACGGGGATTGCTGCGTCTACGGGAAAAAGCCACGACGAATTGCATGGATAGAACGGCGTGCAGTCCGTGGCTTGCACAGCCTGAGCCCCGTGTTTAGCGACAACAAAAGAGGTGGTATTACCGGTTGCCACAAAACCACCATGGTCTCTAACAACAGTTGTGAGGCTGACGCTCAATAAATAAATAAGGAAAATTGCGACCAATGCACGCCATGACTCGTATCCATAACCTGTCAAAAGGTCTACAATTCGACTCCACCACTTACTAGGTCCGCTCAGTTCGCCCCACTTGCGTAAATCCTGTTGCTGGCGTTTAAGAACTTTTCTCCGCTCGTGATCTTTACCCATTTGTCGATACACCTCCGCAAGCTGAAGGTACGGTTGAGGTGAGTATTGCCCTTCTGTGGAGTCGTCATGATTACGTTGATGAGTTTGCCGAGCGACCCACTTGAGACGTTCATCATGATTCCATTCGTTTGCACGGCCCCTTTCATCCGAAGCGGGGTTGATACTTGTATCCGTGAATTGCGAATAGACGAAACCACTTATGTCGAGTGAACCTACCACCACATCGGATCCAGGTCTTGAGGTGATGGTGTTGGTCGTACTTGGATAAGAATTTGGAAGGTCGTCTAACTCCATCACGTTCGCCATGCGCAGACTGATCTTTGCCCCCTCGCCAAATTGAATGTTCTTGAAAGTAAACTTGCCGCCAACCTTCAATTGGTTGGCAAAGAATGCGCCCCTTCCGCCCAAGAACCTTGCACCATTAATTTGAAGGTCACCTCCAATTTGGGTGCCTTGCCAAACGGTGTCACCGGAAAAGTGGGCGCTCTCATCGACCCTAACGTTTCCGTGAACCCTGGTGAGTTCCAAGAGGAAAACAACGTCCTTGTGGTCAACTGCCGCAGTACTAGTCGCACAGTCTGACACGTCGTCAGACGAGAGGTGTGCATCTCCTAGTCCGAATCGAACGCCCTGCATTGATAACTGTCCGATTGATGCTCCAATAATTGTAATTCGGCCAGCGACTTTGAGTTCATCAAGCACAACCCGTCCGGAAATCTTCATTCGGCTTCCGATGAAGGCTGCGCCAGCTTCGAAAGCTAGTTCTGCCTTAGTGAAGTCAAGTCCAGAAGCGCTAGCTTCCAGAAAGTTAATTCGTCCGAAGGACTTAAAGCCGTTTCCAAATTCAGCATTGCCTGTGAGTTCGAGCTGGTGTGCGTACAAAGCATCGCCTTTCGGGTTATTAAAAACCGCCTCGCCGCACAAGAGTGATCCTCCAATATGGGCGGCTGCAAGCCAAATCGCTCCAAAGACTTGAGACCTACTTAAATCCACAGAATCCTTCACATCTACCGCACTCGCATCAAGCGCCCAGCCCTTTTCATAAGTGAGTTGAGCACCTGCAAACAACAACGAGCCAACCGAGGCAGCGGAAAAGCTAATCGCCCCAAACGCGCTGAAAGGGGTCTCGTCGATTGAACTGAAAATTGCGCTTCCGCCGATTTCGGCTCCGTAGGCGTTAAGCGCCCAGCCACTCATATTGTTAATGGTGGCCCCTGAGCAAGAGAACGTGCTGGAAATGAAGGCATCTTTGAATGTCAACCCGCCACTGATTTTCGCTCCGGTCAAGAAGACATCTTGTCCACACTTGATGGCACTGGCGTCAAGAGCCCATGCACTCTGCGGACAATCAATTTCAACGTGAGGTAAAAGAATTCCTTGGCCAACTACAGCTCCGTAGATTGACACTCCGCCATGGATCATCGATCTAGAAAAATGAATTGTACCTGTCACATTAATTGACCCAAGGTTAATAGTCCTCTGTCTTTCATTTGCATCAGCACCCGATTTTCCGACATGCAATTCATCTAAGTGAAGGTCTCCTTCGACAAGGGCGTCAACCATGTTCAGCGAAGGGAATTGCGATTTGGTGAAGCGAACTTCACCGCAAACGCGCAAATTGTTGGCGATAATGTCTTCTTCGAACTCACATTGAGTAAATTCAAACCGGCAGAATCGATCGTGTGACCAATCAACCAATCCAACTATTCGCGCATTTTCTACGCTGAGGCCCCTGGGATGCACTTCTACGTTTGGAATTCGGCCGCCCAAAAGATTCCCTAACCACTCAGCGGGAAGTTCGCGATCATCTGTATTCTTAAAAACAACGCGGCCGCCTATTTGAATTGCTTCAATAACGCGCTCTTGTGACGTTGTCATTGCGCCCCTCCCATTTCAAACCTATTTCCAACTTCACTATCAGGCTTCGCACCCCGTCGAGGCCAGTTAAGTACTCCACCGAGTCCACAGAGAAGCCAATCGGTTCAAGCAATACAGGGCAATGCTGCCCTTATCTCGAAGGCTTGGACTTAACGAGGGATTCGCTGCACAAGTATAGCGAAATTTGATGACTTTGATCCTAAAGAGGATCTTGACAAAATTCAGGCTTTTCTAAATCTCGCCATTTTCAGCCGCGCACAAAAAATTTTGGGGCTGAGGCGATTGCTATTGATTAGGTCTTTTCGCTGTATCCTTTTATCAATCCAGAATTGCTCCAAAAAGAGAAAGATGGTTCGTAAAGACATGACTGCACAAATAATCCTTTCAAATCAACTTGGAATCGCTCTTGCCAGTGACACCACGGTGACCAGTGGCCAAAAGACACTTCAGACCGTGAGTAAAATTGTGGCGTTGCCAGCCCCGCATCGAGTCGCAATTATGCTTGCGAATAATGTCTTCATGGCAGATACTCACGTCCGCTTACTTTTGACGGAGTGGATAGCAACTTTAAAGTCACCGCTTAAAAGCTTGGAGGAGTATGCAGATGACTTTACGGTTTGGGTTGGAAAGAATTCCAAAGCGCTTGGTTTCATTGATGCAACCATGTTGGAATTAACCGCACACCAGGAGCTCCAGGACTTCTATAGCGCTACCACTGAACTACGAACCGAGCTTAAAAATCGACTTTTAGGAATCGAAGACAAGAAATCAGATGAATTCTCGCAAGAAATCATAAAGTTGATTGAGAAGTATGACGAGAGAAATTTCTATGAACACCCGTATCACGACTTAACGGGCTCGAAAATCGAGGAACTTTACACTTCTTCAGGATTTGACGTTAAGAAGATGGCAAAAGAATTTGTTCAAGCGTTAACCGAAGGCGAAAAAGTTGAACTTCCAGCGCTTGAAGATCGACTCGTTGAGTTTATTAAGTCCTCACAGAATCGTTTTGTATCGACCTCGAGCATCACTTACTTCAACTTTGCGGGATTTGGAACCCAAGAACTTTGGCCCTGCCACGTTGAGTTGAAAGCCCGTTCTGTGTACGGAGGGCGCCTTCGCGCGGCGAAAAAGGTCGACTCACCCGAGAACCCAATGCAGGCAACTACTTGGTTCCCTATTGCTCAACAAGACGCAATGGCAGACATGTTGCGTGGGCTGAGTGACGAACGTCGAGAAGATGTGTGGAACATGGCTGTTGCAACACTTAACGAAATTGATGGCCACACTGAAGATGAAAAGAAAAAGTTCTCTGACAGATTTGCAGAGAGAATGAATACGTATTTCGACGAGTCTTTTTCGTCTAATACGTATCAGACTCTTCAGGATTTAAGCCCAAGCACCCTTGTCGAATTTGCCGAACTCCTTGTAAAGATTCAAAGTCTTCGTTCTGCCACTCAAAGCGGCCCCGTGTCGGTGGGTGGAAAGATAGAGTGCTTATCGATTACTAAGGAATCTGGTACAAAGTGGGTTTCACGCATGACGGACGGCGGAATGGTTGGAGCAACGGAACTTGACTGGCTCAGCTAGAAGGTTTCTAGGCCTAATGGCTCTCTTGTGCGCTGGGAGGGCGCGCTGATTGCCGAGTTACTGATTCGAGAACCTTGTCAATTGTCGCATGGTAATCCACGACACCGGGTTAAATGTGATCAAGGTTTGGATGTCCCCTTTATGTCCAACCGTTGAAATAAAAATTCAACCAGAAATTTCCATCCATGATCACGAATACCCAAGATCTGGGCTCGCTCAATCCATTGACGGAATGACTAGGATTCGAATTGAAAACGATTGTTGAAGGGCGAGACTCCGAATCTCCGATTTGAGATGTCACATGCATAGATGACACTTGAGGCACTTCAGAAGCGCTCAGGGATTGTCATCTGGCAAATTGACGTATGGGTTTCCCAAGGCAACTAAGAATTGATGGGATCTGAAAACCAAATCTTTATTGCTTCGACATTGTTAACGAAAGAGGATGGCAATTGGTCAATTTTGTAGAAAAACTATCAGGGATCAAGTTGCCTAAGCACTGGTCGTCGGTACTTCTAATTTCGGGGGCTTTATTTGGAATCTGTCAGTGGGTTACTCGGAACACCTGTGGGCAAACG
>Ga0208380_1000561_pt1 | contig 9648 bp, 8 predicted proteins | sample CryBogCBE27Jun07_FD_184570 | JGI IMG/M metagenome (GOLD analysis project Ga0208380, IMG submission 184570) | Freshwater microbial communities from Crystal Bog, Wisconsin, USA - CBE27Jun07 (SPAdes) | ecosystem: Environmental > Aquatic > Freshwater > Lake | place: Crystal Bog, Wisconsin, USA... | reverse complement strand
GAATTTAATCAAAACCAAGCCAATTCGTTATAATTCCGAGTCTTGGCCTGGTAGCTCAGTCGGTAGAGCAGAGGATTGAAAATCCTTGTGTCGGTGGTTCGATTCCGCCCCGGGCCACCAAGAATCACAATAGCCCACCGGTTGGGCTATTTTTCTAAGGCTTTCAGTTTCATTTGAAGATCGCTTGATAGGTTGGCAAACCATTCATTCTCTTTGCCCGATAGCGGAAGAATTTCTCCATACTCAATCATCTGGGCGGGAATGAGATCAACAATATAAATCCAAATTTGATCTTTACTGAGCCCTGAGCTTTTAATCAAAGCCTCGCGCATTGCCAATATCAGTTTTTCTTTGAGTTCTGGTGGTCGCCCTGCTCGTATTTGTCCATGTAAAAAGATTTGGCCATCTTGGACGGGTTTGCCCCCCATAAAATGTTTACCACTTGGAGTTTCTTGAAATATCACTTGAGCAAAGTAGGTGTTCGCTCCAGTGCACTCATTGTGGGTTTTGGTATGGCCTGAGCAATACCTTCCATTTGTATGGCGCTTAGCTTGGTATTTGAGTAAGTCACTGTATAGGTCGGCATCTTTCACTCCAAAAGTGGTTTGATCAAGATTTACTGTATCACCAACTAGGATCAGACATCCTCGGCCCTGGTCGATTCCGCCCCGGGCCACCAAGAATCACAATAGCCCATGAGTTGGGCTATTTTCCTTGTGCGGTTACCTGGGTGATGATAGGATTCATATCAAATATTTCACGATTGTCTAAGATGAACACCCCAATGAAAAAACTACTATTTCCTATTGCCGCAATATTTTTTTCAACATCAGTCTTAGCCCAAAGCGCCTTTGAGGGATTCTATGCTCAGGTTGGCATTGGATACGAGAATGACTCATTATCATCCCGAAGTTTTACCACCTCGGGCGCAACAAATGGAGCCCCAAATGGGACGGTATCGGGCGCAAACTCTTCAGGCAGTGCATTTTCAAGCGCAATTGGATTAGGCTATAACTTTTCTGTAGCCCCTCGATGGCTCGTTGGCATTGGGGCAGATTACAGTCCTACCAATATTAGCACCTCCACTCAAGCCAGTTACTATGGCGCCATTGCCAGCAACAACTATAAAGTGAGCAATAGATTTAATATTTTTATAACTCCCGGTTATGAAATTGATAGAGATAAATTAGCTTACATAAAAGCTGGATATAGTAATGAGGCGGTCGCTTGGCAGGCCCAATCAGGACCGCCCGGGGCAGTCAATAGCAGTACCAATCAAAGTGGCGTGATTGTGGGCTTGGGATACAAGCAGCTCGTAGATAAAAATTTATATGTTTTTGGTGAGGGCAATTATTATTCCTACTCGAGCTATACGGCCGGATCAATTAATCCAACCAGTGGAAGTTTTACGCCAACTCAAACTCCATCAGCCTATCAATTCTTAGTGGGCGTAGGCTACAAGTTCTAATTAGGAATAATCCTTTGCAACTTTGGTCGATTCCGCCCCGGGCCACCAAGAATCTCAATAGCCTACTTGTTGGGCTATTTTTAATGGATAATTACGCACTAGTCGCGCAGTAAAAAATTTACCACTAGAGACTACTCATAATTTGACGAAGTGGCGGTAAAAATTTTTCCATAGAGCTATCGTTAACATCATTTTTGTTGTGCTCCTCCCAGTAGTTCGTCTCTCTCTTGGTTCCCCAATCAGGACGAACATATTGAGATTTTTTCTCTAGGTAATAGTTATAACTTTGAGTTACGTAGTGATTAATTCTGAAAAATTCATGATTTGGTGCATGTTCTGATAAACCCCAACTAATGGGCCTCATCAGCTCATCAAATGTTCCATACTGAGTTTCAAAGTAATGGGCATTATTAATCTTTACGGTAGCTCCTTGATGGCCAATAACCAGACTTTTTATATGCTTATTTTTTGGGAATTCTAGCTCAGCACGATGAGTAAAGTTTTCAATGATTAACCCTGCTGGCTCTTTGATATGGTTACTGCTTCCATAGCAGGCCCAATAAACTCCTAAGGCAGAAAGTCTCTCATAGGAAAATTTCTCCAGTTGGGATTGTAGATCAATACTATTGGGCGAAAATAAGAACTCATCACCATCTATGAAGGCCATCCAATCTACCTCATGATTGTGCTGTAAATAAGAGTGTCGATAGCTCTCGAATTGGGGAAACTTAGCTGATTCTGATACATTAAATGACTTAATATCAAAATGCTTTTTTAATTCATTGATTGCTTCGATAGTATTGTCTTTACATCTATGGGTGTAAAGATAGAACTTCCGAAACCCTACCAAATAGTGAAAGGCAACCCACTCATTTATGTATGGACCACGGTCGCATAGTATTGCAGTTAAGCCTAGCTTCAATTTCGCCCCTTGGCCAATTAAGAAATACCTATAAATATAGCAAGCTTTCTTGTCTATGGTCGCTGGGTCAGCAGAGCCCAAAATCTAAACGCTTGAGTCCTGTCTAAGCCATCTTGTTCCAATTTGTCCCATCTGGAACCGCGAGTATCGGTGCGTATAGGGCACAAAAAACTATGAGCTTCTATACGAACAGAGAAAATATATAACGAAGCTATTAATGTTGAAGATAAGCAAAGTGTTATATCTGATGATAAGCCTATCAAGACGTCGACATAGGAGTTGGTGTGTCTAAAAATATTCTTAAATCCCATTGGGAAGGCCATATTTAAAGTGAATATCTTGACGAATCTTTAGATACATTTCAATGTAGGAATTATCTTTAGTGACTACATATTTTTCTTTGAGAAGATCACAAGCCTGCAACATTTTTCTTGTCTTAGGATTATTGTCAAAAAGCTGATCAAATATTGGCGAAGATTGGCTAAAATCATAGGCTAATGTCTTGAAGTGATTTTGAGTTAAAACTATGGATGAGAGCCTCTCTTGAATAAAGGTTTTCATGGGCCCCAGCTTATTCTCTGAGTCGAGATAGGATGTTTCTCCAAAAACATTTTCTTGAGAGAATTCATAGAACTGATAGGCTATTTTTAACCATTTAGTCCAATAAGTTGGCTTAGCAATTATAAAATTAGAAAAAACTGCAGTTGAAGAATAGGTAACTAGGTTTTTTAAATTAATATTTAAATTAGCTTCATCAATAAATTTTTGAGAGAGGGCTAGCAACCCCGGATGTCGAAACTCACCCTGTTCAAACGGATTTCGGAAGTAGGCTAATTGATCCCAAGCTGGAGAAAAAAGAGCTACATTCGCCTGATCGTGGTATTTAGAAATAATTCCGATAACCTCAGAGGCAGAAATTCCTGTTTTTGAAGAAAACTTGGGAGATAGAAAGCCATACCAAGCGTTTTCTTCCAGATTCGCATTCTTTAGATAATTCATGATTGGGTAAAATTCGAACCAATCAGGGGGGCCATTTATATTGTTTAGCGGAATAAATCGAGGGTCTAAGTTAACCCTTGATTTTTCATCATAATATATTTGATGAATAAAAATATTGTTCACGATTCATTCCTGGGGCCCATAGTAGTCTGTGCTCCTATTAAATCATAGTGTCCATGAGGGTACTCATTCAATAGGCAACAACTACCCGCTTTCAGATATTGATGAGTTAGCTTGTATTATGACTGAATAAGCATCCGCTTAAGAATGTAGCAAAAAATCAGACTTAATTGGCCATTTCTTTCAAAAAATGATGATGCTATGACATGAAATAAAGGATACTTTGGGCATGTTTAAAAATAGTATTTCAAAAAATACTCAGATCATTACTTAACGGCCGATTTAAAGCTGTATGAATAAATTTCAAATATGCTTAATTAAGCCAGATAATTATATCCATTCTTATGCTTTTTTGGAGCTGGCCGAATTAATCTATTTCTCATTAAAAGAGATTGGACTTGAGGCAACACTAAAATTCAATGAAATTGAACCGAGTGCTAAAAATATTATTATAGGTAGTCACTTACTAGATCCATGCCTTATCTCTGAAGTTCCAAAGTCTACAATTATCTTTAACACTGAGCAGATTTATAAAGATACAACAGACTGGAATAAAAATATTTTTACTTGGGCGTCTAATTTTGAAATTTGGGATTATTCAGTTAGGAATATCGAGAAGTTCGATGAGCTAGGAGTTGCGAAAGCAAAGCACTTCAAGATAGGATTTCAAAAAGAACTTGCAAGACTTAGTAATTCAAAAAATAAAGATATCGATATATTATTTTATGGTTCTATAAACCAAAGAAGACAAGACATACTTGAGGCGCTGGCAGTGACAGGCTTAAAGGTAAAGACCTTATTTGGCGTATACGGAAAAGAGCGAGATGAGTGGATTGAGAGATCAAAAATTGTTCTAAATCTTCACTTCTATAATTCACAAATTTTTGAAATTTTAAGAGTATTTTATTTGCTCACTAACTCAGTGGCGGTAGTTGGTGAGGTTAATGAAGCTACATCAATTGATCCCGTATGTTTGAGCGGGATATATTCGGCAAAATATGACGATTTGGTTGCCAAATGTTTAAAACTTGTCAGTAATGATTCTTTGCGGAGGAGAATTCAGGAAGATGCCCTGAATTCTATTTCTAGATATTCGCAAAAATTACTTACTCGAGAAGTCCTTGATTCTTAAGTTAATTGGTATATCGGGCATTAATTCAATACAAATTCAGAGCAAATCTGCAAAAAAGCATTGCTACTTCTTCTGAACCAAAAATTGATACATTGAATTGAATGTGTGGGGATTTTCTTCCTCGTAAATATGCCAGGAGGTAAGATTTGTGGCCGCAGGATCATCGGGGAAGCGAAGCTTGTAAGATTGAATAATCGATCTATCAATGTCAAACCCTAAAAATTGAAGTTGATGTTTTTCTAAAAATTTCGCAATCATATCTAACTGCATCCGATGTTCCTGAACATGAAAAATTAAGTCGCGACATGCACTCATACTATAGAAATCAACCCCACTAGTGGCGAACATAAAATCTTCATAATTACTCAACCCAAGCAAGTGATGGCGATAATTTCGAATATCCCATATTGAGGATCCAATACCCTCCTTATCAATCAAATTTCTTACCTTAACAATATCTTTTCTAGCAAGTTCGCTATAAAACCCAAGCCTCATAAGCCCTCTAGGTTTTAGCATGGAAACCAGAGTCTCCCAACCCTCAAAGGGTTTATCTAGATGATGCAAAACCCCAACAGATTCAATAACATCAAAAACTCTTCCAGTAGAGGCTAATTGGAGAAGGTCGGCTTGAGCATAATCAATCGCGTCAATTCCCATTTCAATTGTTTTTCTCTTGGCGAATGCAAGACTTGCCATACTTAAATCAATCGCGAGAATTTTTGAGCCTTTAATAATTTGCGAACAATTTATTGAGTGCTGTCCGGTTCCACAACCTGCTACTAGTACCTCTAGATTTTGATCATTAGTCAGAGGAGTGAAATCTGCTAACGAAAATTTTTTAGAAATAAAGGAGTTATAGTTTTGACTATTAGAAGTAGCGGGTATGCGCACCCACCTAGGATAGGGATTTTCTTCGTACTGATTCTGTACAGCTAGGGAAACTTGGCTATCCATCCCCGTTAGTGTTGGTATATAAGCTTTCAGCGCAAACTCTTCTAAGGGCTCTTGTATCTGCTGCTTTAAAACAGAGGCCATTTCTTTTGAATAGGTTTGTTCAAGTAAGGCCTCAGATTTATCGAGAGAATGCAGTGGGTAGTAGCATGCTACAGACAGTACAAGGGCTGCAGGAATTTTTTGATTCTCAACAAGAGCTTTAGCTAAATGATCCCGAGCAACTATTGATAACTTAGTTTCCTCTGGGGTTTGATAATAGATATACTCGTTTACGAAACATTGTTGTGCAAGGGCGCAAACAAAATTTTCTGCATCGACAAGTATCTGGGTTGAATCTAGAGTGTTAGCAATTTTCAGGAAGTTATACCGCAATTTAGCGAAGTATTGTTCTAGCTCCCTATCAGCAATTGGCCCAGATATTAGGATGGCATTGAGCAAGGAAGAGGATACAAAATCTTTTTTGGGAAAATAAAATTCATAAGAATCTTCAAATACTCCCTGCTGGGATTGGTGAAGAGATTTTTTAAAAGCAGGGTCAAGCTTAAGAAGCTGAAATGCAAAGTTTCCTATATCGGAGACTCTACCCCAGGGCTCAAGTAGGGCTGATGTCACCATAATGGATAGTTCTGCGTCCCAATTAGTGGGTTTAATATTTTTGAGTGCATCTACAAAAAGACTTTTTGCATGTCTGGTGGGATGGATTCTTATCAAGTCGGCAAGCACTTCAAGGGCGGCTATAGGATCACCAGTTTCTAGAAGAGTCAACCCGAGGTTATAGTATGCTTCAGAGTAATCTGGTTTGAGCCTCAGAGCCTGTCTGTAGCTGATTTCAGCATCGGCGAATCTTGTTAATTCATAAAACAAGGTGCCAAGGTTGAAATGGGCTTCGGCAAAATCTAATCTTGATGTTATTGCTCGTTTATAGCTTTCCTCGGCCTCATTAAGTCTTTTTATAATCTGCAGGGTGACGCCTAAATTATTATGTGCTTCTGCATAATTTGGCGCTATCTTAATAGCCTTTTGGTACTGAGCCACTGCATCTTCATAGTTGCCCAGCTCCCGCTGTATATTTCCCAAATTATTAAGGGCTTGAATAAATTCAGGTCTAAAAGCTAAAGCATTTTTATAGCTCAGCTCAGCATCTTTGGGCCTACCCAATTCATGCAAAGTAAGCCCTAAATTAAGATACGCCTCAGGAAAGTCGGGCCTTATGGCAATGGAATTTCTATATCCAATTTCAGCATCTTCCAATTTACCCAACATTTTGAGGGTGTTGCTTAGGTTGTAAAGAGCCTCAGGATCGCTGGGATTTAATTTAACAACCATTTCATTGGCAAACAATGCCCCTGTGGCATCACCACGAACGATAAGAACAGCGCCTAAGATTTTCCAGGCAAAAGGATGGTCTGGGTGCCGTTTTGTAATAGAGATAGCTAATTCATAGGCATCCTCGTAACGGGCGCTTTGGTAGTGATCAAGTAAAACCGTTAAATCTAACTGAGATAAGGATTGCGTATGCATTTAGAGTATAAGGTGTTGATGGTCGATGTTATCACCAGCAGGAGCATTCGGCTCCCATCACTAGCTAATTGATATCCCCATTTTTAATAGCTAGACTCAAAGGTGATTATAGTTCACCATGATTAAACAAGGCATCTTTTGAGCCGAATTCTGACAAAATTTTTTGTAAACTTCTATGAGCTATGAATCTAAAAGAAAATGACCAATTGCTTGCTTTGGCAGAACAGTATTTTCAAAATAATAACTATGAGCCAGCCACTGCAATACTCAAAAAAATTATTGAAACAGATTTAAATAATTCGAAAGCGTATGAACTGCTTGGATATATTGAGTCAAACCAGGGCAATAAGGAGATAGCACATAATCTTTTACAAAGGGCTTGCATGGGTGAACAAGCATCTGCAAGTGCAATGTATTACCTTGGGGATTCTTTTTTAGAGAGAGGTCAATTTCAAGAGGCAAAAAAGTATTTTAGTGAGTCACTTACTATGGCAGGTGATTTTTTCGAAGGCCTTCATGATCTAGGGACTGCTTGTGCAAGTTTAGGGGAAAAAGATAACGCCCTTTCATGGTATCAAAGAGCCCTTAAATTAAAAAACGACTCGCCCGAGCTTTTCTATAACCTTGGAAAAATTTTTGATGAACTCAAAAATTATGAAAAAGCGATTGATGCATACAATAGTGCAATCAGGTTAAAGCCTGATTTTGCCGAGGCATGGTTCAATAAAGGGTGTGCATTAAATGATTTGAAGTATCACACTGAGGCGATAAACGCATTTGATCAATTGATCAAGATTCAGCCACAAACTCTAATTGATTGGGATTATGGGGGAATGCTCTCTGCCATCGCTCGGGCGTGCAGCTGGACTGATTTAGAGAGGCATAAAGATGCCATCATAAAAATAACAAATTTAAATAAAAGTACTAATCCCTTTGCTTTTTTTTCTCTCAATGATGATGCATTGCTTCATAAAAAAGCAGCAATCCATTTTGTTAGGGCTAAATTTCCCCTTAAAGATCACTTGGGCCCCATTCCAAAAAGGGCTAGAAGTGGCAAGATTCGGATTGGCTATTTTTCGGCAGATCTTCATAACCATGCGACAACTTCTCTGATTGCTGAGATGCTCGAATTGCACAATAAAGATCAGTTTGAAATACATGCGTTTTCGTATGGTCCAAATATTTATGATGAAATGCGCCAACGCTGCATGAATGCAGTTGACTATTTCCATGACGTAAAAAATCATTCAGATCATGAAGTTGCACAACTTGCAAGAAATCTTCAGATTGACATTGCAGTCGATCTCAAGGGCTTTACTCAGGATGGACGCATGGATATTTTTGCTTTGCGAGCAGCGCCAATTCAGGTTAGCTACCTCGGGTATCCGGGCACAACGGGGGCACAGTATATGGATTATATTATTGCCGATCCAATTCTGATTCCTGAATCTAGGCAATCTTTTTATACTGAAAAGATTGCCTATTTGCCTAATAGTTATCAGGCTAATGATTCAAAACGGGCAATATCTAATAAAGCATTCTTGAAGGCTGAGTTAGGATTGCCTGAAAAAGGATTTATTTTTTCCTGCTTTAATTCAAACTATAAAATAACATCAACAACATTTGATAGTTGGTGCAATATTTTAAATAAAGTAGAGGGTAGCGTTCTTTGGTTATTTGAAGATAATCCGCAGGCCAAAGAAAATCTAATCAAAGCAGCATCACTAAGAAAGATAGATAGTAAGCGATTAGTTTTTGCCGGCAAACTAAAAAATTCAGAGCACTTGGCGCGCCAACGTGTCGCAGATTTATTTCTTGATACTTTTCCCTATACAGCCCATACTACAGCGAGCGATGCCTTGTGGGCGGGATTGCCAATCTTAACTATTGCGGGAGACTCATTTGCAAGTAGGGTGTCAGCTAGCCTTTTGACTGCAATTGGCCTCTCAGATTTAATTACACAAACTCGTGCCGAGTACGAATCTCTTGCTGTTGATCTTGCAAGTAATCCTGAAAAATTACATCAATTTAGAGCACAACTTCAGGACAACCGCTTATCAAAGCCTTTATTTGACAGTAGATTATTTACACGACACATTGAGTCAGCGTTCGCTGAGATGTACCAGAGATATCAAGACAATTTGATTCCAACACATATCTACGTAAAGTATTAGCAGTCATATTTGAACTATTTAGCGCAAATCCATGCCAAAGCCCTCTACCACAAAAGTAAATAAACAAAATCATATGGGCTACATAAATCAAAGAATCCTTACCTTAAGCATCAGCTTCATTTACTTTTTGATCGCGCCACAGGCATATGCAGCCTTGGCCGATGATCTTAAAGACGGGCAACATGTTTTATTAATGAGACATGCCGATGCTCCTGGCTACGGAGATCCGGCAGGATATGCGATTGGTCAGTGCCAAACTCAACGTAATTTAGGAGATTATGGAAAAAAACAAGCCAAGGCTATTGGCTCTTGGTTAAGGGGGCAAAGCGTAAGCAAAGCACAAATCTTTAGCAGACCA
>Ga0208380_1000559_pt1 | contig 9687 bp, 16 predicted proteins | sample CryBogCBE27Jun07_FD_184570 | JGI IMG/M metagenome (GOLD analysis project Ga0208380, IMG submission 184570) | Freshwater microbial communities from Crystal Bog, Wisconsin, USA - CBE27Jun07 (SPAdes) | ecosystem: Environmental > Aquatic > Freshwater > Lake | place: Crystal Bog, Wisconsin, USA... | reverse complement strand
CCTTTACAATGTCTTCGGACAAGCCCCGCTATAGTCTCTGTATTATAGTTCTGCCTCCACTGGAGGCTTTTTTTTTCTTACATAGTTTGACAAATGAATAGAGTAAATGGTAAAAGAAGTAACAATCTGCATTATTAAAAGTTAATGAAAATAGCGGCACTTTTTTTTGTTTGTAATTTTAAATAGCGGCACCTTCTTTTGTTTAAAAAAGGTCTAGTTGAATACCCCCGAATTCGGGGAGATAGAATTAAACCATTTAATTTGGAGTTCTTATAGATTAAAATTTAAACATTTTTGCAAGATAAGGTACTTGGTTAAAAATAAATCTGGCTGGAAATTTAATCTATAGAAATTCCAAATAAAGCTATTGTTTTAAAAGACAATACCAATTTTGAAACATGTAAGCAATTTATGAATGCCGTTTATTGAGCATTATAGCCCCAAGATTGAATTATCTATATATCGTTCTATGGGATATACCTAAAATAAAAAAGGAGTGCCGAAACACCCCTTATTATAGAATCTATCCAACAAAAAATTATGCTTGATCTGATGTTCCTGTATCATTTTGTATATTACCCATATCGCCACCATAAAACCAAATATCAGCAGGGTGCATTTCATTTCCTCCTCCACCACCGCTGTTATCACCAGCTGTGCTATTAAAATCAGATTCCCATTGTAAATCTAACAAATTAGGATCTGGCTGTGCAGGTGCTGGTTCAGGTTCAGGTGCAGGTGGAACAACATCAATTGGAGGTAAATCAGGCATTGGCTCGGGAGCTGGCTCGGGAGCTGGCATTGGTTCTGGAGCAGGTTGAGGCTCAGGTTGAATAGTTGGAGGTATGAATATATCAATAGGTTCTTGCCATGAAGGACCACCACCATCTCCACCACTCGGAGGAGGCTCAGGAGTCGGCACGCTTGGAGGTATAAATACATCTATTGGTGCAGGAGCAGGAGCAGGAGCAGGGATCGGACTCGGAGCAGGAGCAGGGCTCGGACTCGGAGCAGGAGTAGGGCTCGGACTTGGAGCAGGAGTATATCCACCACCACCATCTCCACCACTCGGAGGAGCAGGAGTGTTTCCACCACCATCGCCACCACTCGGAGGAGCAGGTGTTGGCACGCTTGGCAGGCTTGGTGTTGGCACGCTTGGAGTCGGCACACTTGGAGGTATAAATACATCTATTGGTGCAGGAGCAGGGCTCGGACTTGGAGCAGGGCTCGGTGCAGGTGTTGGTGCAGGTGTTGGTGCAGGTGTTGGTGCAGGTGTTGGAGCAGGAGTAGTTGGAGTAGGAGTAGTTGGAGTAGGAACTACATCATTACTTTTTGTAGTAGTGCCAGGTGTAGTAGTAGTTGTTTTTTTAGATTTTGTATATAGGTAGTATCCTAATAATGCTAAAGCAACCCCTATACCAACTTTTGTTTGTGTCTTCATTGTTTGTGTTTGTAAAACAAAAATATCAAATTAACAAATAAAATAATAATATTTTTTAAAAATAAATTTGGTTGTTTTGTAAAACAATATATATCTTTGTTTTCTTAAAACGAAACACGATGATAGATTTACAGTTTAAAGAGTATCAAAAAGCCAAAAAGTTATTCAGAGCTTTAGATAATACCAGAAGAAGAATGATACTTCAATCAATTCTAATCAAGCCAAAAAATGTAACAGAAATTATCAGGGCTGTAAAACTTAGTCAACCTGAAACATCTGCTCATCTTGCTATTCTTCGCAAAACAAATCTTGTAATTACGAGAAAGAAAGGGAAAGAGGTATTTTATAGTATCAATCCTGATCAAATAAATTTTGCAAATACGATAGCAAAACAAATAAATAATACAATTGACTAAAACGATGGTTAAAGAGAAAGTAGTTCTTGGATTTGATAACTATGCTATCAGTGAAGAAGGCAATCTATATAATCACAATTACCTTTTTGATATTGTTTGTGAATACTATAAAGTAAGTCGTGAGGATTTAGAAAGCAAGTGTAGAAAGCCTCATTGTGTCATACCTAGACATATATTACAATATCTCATGAGAACTGAACTAAATATGAATTATGCAGATATAGGCAAGTTATTTAATAGAAGGTTTAATACTGTCATGTATGCTGAAAACTGTATTAATACTCAACTTAATAATCGATTTGATAAAACAATTAAGAATGATATCGCTAAATTAAAAGATAAATTAAAATAGCAACAAGCCAAAAAAAATAATATGAAAACAACAACAATGCAAGAAGCTATTAAAGACATAGCAGAATTATGGGGTAGTCCAAGTGACAGACCAACTTACTCGCAAATTTTCAAAGTTTTAGAAGATAAACTTGAAAAAGAAAAAGAGCAGATAATTAATGATTACAGAAATGGTAAAGTAAATGGATATGATGCAATTAATGAGGGTGCTTCTTATAATGTAACTGCTGAAGAATACTATAACCAAACCTATAACCAAAACAAATAACCTATAATGGCAGATATAGCAAAATGTGAGGGAACTAATTGCCCAATGAAGGAAACCTGTTATAGGTTCGTTGTTCCAGCAGAGGAGTTAGGGCAGGCATATTTTTTAGAGCCACCTATCAAAGATGATAAGTGTGAATATTATTGGAATATAAGGGTTCATCATGGAATAAGTTCAAATTATAATAACCCCAAAAAAAAATAGTATGCCAGACTTTAATTTTATCGCACAGGGTTGGGAATGCCCTAAGTGCAAAAGAGTTTATTCCCCAGCAACGATGATGTGCATGGTTTGTCCAAATCAACCTACCACAACTAGTGTAAGCACTACTCCTGTTTTTTTAACAGGAACAACATCAATATGTACACAGTTTATTGCCGAAGCTGATAGTGGTACAAATCCTGATCCAAAATGTATAAAATGTGGTAAATCAAGATTTCAGCACCCAACAAGTATTTTTAATTTATAACAATCTAAATAAATAAAAAAATGTATATCGTTATTTTAGACTTTGAAAACGCCAAAGTAGTTTCCTTTGATATCTCAGATAAGCCAAACGAAATAGATTCAGAGGATTATGTTGAAACTATATTAGACTATTCGCTACAAAACTGCCAATGGATGTTGGTTGATGAAAAACCCCATATTGAATTTATAAACCTTTAATTATGTCCCAAAACAAATTGTTCGATTCTTATGGTGAAACCAATTTGCCTAAAGCCAAATCAAAAGATTGGGTTGGTAATGGTAATAGTATATATAAAACACTTGGGGCAAGCAATCATACTCAAGATGAAAGGCAGGAAGATGACTACTATGCTACCCACCCATCAGCAGGTAAAATGCTTTTGGATCTTGAAAAGTTTTCCGATAATATTTGGGAATGCTCTTGTGGACAAGGACACCTAAGCCAAGTTTTTCAGGAAGCAGGATATAATGTAAAGAGTAGCGACTTGGTAGATAGAGGATTTGGAGAAATTGGAATAGATTTCCTAAATACTGATTTTAAATGGAATGGGGATATTATCACAAACCCCCCATATAAGTTTGCCCTTGAGTTTATAGAAAAAGCACTGAATATTATACCTGAAGGGAATAAAGTAGCTATGTTTCTAAAACTCCAATTTTTAGAGGGCAAAGGGCGTAAGCAGTTTTTTCTAAAAAACCCACCAAAAACAATCTATGTTTCAAGCTCCAGAATAGTATGTGCCAAAAATGGAGAATTTAACTTAGTAAGTGGGAGTGCCGTAGCCTACGCTTGGTATGTTTGGGAAAAAGGATTTAAAGGAACAACAGAACTTAAATGGTTTAATTAATGCCCTGTAAGCAGTTCAACAACAACATATTAATTATGAAAGGAATATTATATAACGAAGCTGGTACTGGAAGAATTACATGGCTTGTACAACCAATGCCTGAAAACTACTTTGGAGAAGGAAGTATTATTTTGGGATCACATATCCACATACCACAAAATGATGGAGTTGCCTCTATTGTAGTAAGTCATAAAGATGCCGATAATCTAACTTTGAAAGAAGTTGGAATGGTAGTTGAATACATTGTGGTTGATGAAGGATGGGAAATGTTCCAAGAAAGTCATTACCAAGAATGGCTTGTAGCAAGATTGGTAGAAATAGATAAAATAGTAGAAAATAGAAAGAAAGAAGAGGCTAAATGGGGAATTGCAGGTACTCATGGTTATAGTGGAAATACCAATTCAGGATATTTAAATACAAATTCAGGATATGGTACAACGCCTATTACAAATCCGATTACTGGACAAAAAGAATTAAGATATAGAGATGGATCACCTATGAGAAAGGTACATCTTGCTGATGATATAGAAATTAAACCCAAATCAAATATGAAAGTTTTAACACAAGGACATCGCTACGAATTAGCGAACTTCGAAAACAAAGAAGCCAAAGGTCAAGAAATTCAATTTATCGAAAAAATGCCATACCAAACCAACGATGGCACAAAATTGCTTACTGTAAATGATGGTACTACCAACGAAGATGTGATTGAGGTATTAATCGATAGACTTCAGTACCTGAACGAAAAGTTCCCTTGTAGAGAAAATGCACTTGCAATCACAAAATTGGAAGAAGCCTTGTTTTGGCTTAACAAGAGAACTGCTGATAGAGTAAAAAGAAATGTAGAGGGTACAAACCAAAAATAGGCTAAATTCAAAAGTTAGGTGGCGAAAACACAGCATAGACGCACACATCGATAGTTTTTTGGGACTTAAGATGTGGTTACACAATCAAGTGTAATGCAGGTTGGAATCCTGCCCTAACTTCCGTACCAGTTGCAACATTAGAAGTGTTGTCCAAGTTGCAAAATGGTGGTGGACAAACTCATACGCTACGAGTCGAACTGGGTTAAGATATAACCGAAGGAAGCGAAAAAAATCTGGCAGCTCGGAAAGACGAGCATTTTTAAAAAATAATCAAATGACACAATTAAGCTCAAAAAGACAAGCCGTTATCGATGCCTACAATAAAGGATATCGAGTTATCAATAATAATGTACAATATAATGGCAAGGTTCGAAAACTGGATATTAGACATAAAAAGAATAATGGAATAGCTGATTATGCCTCTTTTGGTGTTAGGGACAATAATGGTAAAAGAGTTCAAATTTTCGTGCACCACTTGGCAGCATATCAAAAGTATAAGAATAAGTTCATAGAAGCCATACACCCTACTTTGGAAGAGGAGCTTGTCGTAATACACTTGGACTCCAACCCATTAAATAACAATCCTGATAATATTATTCTTGGAACAAGAGGCGAGGTTGCTCAAAAGAGATTAAATGGAGAATACAAATAATATGGAACTAATTACAATCACACTTATCGTATTGGGTATAAACTTTCTAATTGGGAAGTCAATTGTTTATTTATTTAATACAAGCTGTATTAGAATTGTCAATAAGTATAATAATAATCCTGATTTTAGGGAATATATATCTGATGATGTTTACAGCTTCTGCTATGATGTAACCTATAAAAGACGTATAATAAAAGATTACCTTATATTTCATTTTCCTATCTTAAATATATTTCTTTTTATGTTTTTTATTATAGTTCACATATCAATTTCGGGTAAACATGATTGAAGCACCATATCCAGAATTCAAGAAAATACCTAATTGGGATTATAAAATCTCAAAAGACGGGCGTGTGTATAGCATGAAGTCCAAAAGCTTAATCTCGGTAAACGAGAGGGGTACATTTAATATGTATCAAGATGGAAAGAGAACCAATGCTTCCTCAAAAGCACTCATAAGAAAACTATTTAAAAAAGAATTAGCAACCGAAACCCTAGCTAAGCTTAAAAGGCTCGGTATCAAAGTTCGACTAAAAAAATAAAACCCTAAAAATATGAACAAGTTCGTATCCTTTCAAGAATCGATGGTAAACCTCGATAGAGTAACTAATATCCTGCTCGATGGAGTAGGTATTAAGTTTTATGGAACACCAATAGAAGTCGATAACGAAGAGCACCTAATAGAGGCTTGGTACTTCAAAGATGAGGAAGCAGCACTTGTGGCTTGGGAAAACCTGAAAGATCAATTAGGAACAATCAACTTAGACTAATATGAAATACATCATAGCCATAATAGTCTGGGAAGCTGGAAAGGCAATCTTTTATAAACTAATGAATAAATAATGGAATTAATCAACTTTTACAGAGAATCCAAACTACAAAGAGATAAAATTGAGGACTTTTTTTACTCGAGAAGAGAGCAAGACTCCCCATATCCAAGTAACTCAATCGAGTGTTTGTCTTATTATATTTTAAATATGACAATAAACGTAATTGCGTATTCTGCCAGCTATTTGGAAGACGAAGAGGAAATTTGTTATAAGTGCATATATCACAGAATGGATATGGCTCGAAGGGCAATTACCAGATATCTTATTATAGAAACCGAAGACAAAGGTGCTTATGTGCCAGTTCTCATCGATGCAAGGGAAAAACTAAATGAATGGTGCAAGTTCATAAATCAAAAATTTGATATGAGATGCGAAGAAGAGCATGTACACATCAAAAATCCTGATTATGCATTAATTCAGCTAGAAAAGGACGAAGACGAAGACGAAGATTAAACCACGAACTCATTAATATGAATACAATTACTCAAAAAGAACTATTGGACTACCATTTTAAAGAAGTAAAAAAAATAGTTGAAAGTCAATACTTAGAGCTTGATGAAGAATATAATTTATTAGATAGGTATCAATGGGTTACTGCAAACGATACTCTATCCCATAATGTAAAAGATATAATTGAGCCAACAATTACCATAAATGATGACTTGAAAGATATTGTATTAATTAACATAAAATACAAAAGACTTACCACATTTGGACAGAATATGGGCGATATTGAATTAAACCTATCTAAACCAAAATTTATAATAAGGGACAATGAATTTTATTCGTTTGATAAAGTAATAAAATAAAATATAAAACTATGTTTACACTAAAAATCGATGATGGAATCTGCAAGGGGTTCAAAAATGAAGATAACTTAGACTTCTTCGTAAATAAAGCTTATGATGAAGAAACCGATACGCACTGCCTCTTAGTATATATTCCAAACCTGCCACAATATAACATCAAGCAGGTGCAGAACCCAGTAGGCTATCCAAGCGAAGCAGATAGAGATCGAGCTTATACCGAAAACATCAATGATGAATTCGCAAATAATTTCTATAAACTAATCTGTGATAAGATTGAAGAGAACTTAGCCAACAAGGCTGATGATGTTTTATAAAATAATTATTTTCAAAAATACTAGTGTTTTCAAAAATGACAAAAATAATCAATGCAAATAACATCGAAGCACTAAGGGCATACCCTGATAACTACTTCGATGCAGTCGTAACCGATCCCCCATACGGACTTGGTAAAGAACCCAATGCCGAAGCACTTATGAAAGATTGGATTGAAAATGGATATCACGAAGTAGGTGGTACAGGATTTATGGGAAAGGAGTGGGATGCCTTTGTGCCCCAACCTATTTTCTGGAAAGAAGTCTTTCGAGTATTAAAGCACGGAGGTCATATCTTGTCATTCTTTGGAACTCGTACCTACGATTGGGGAGTTATGTCTATGCGATTTGCAGGTTTCGAAGTGAGGGATTGTATTCAATGGTTATACGGTAGTGGGTTTCCTAAAAGCCATAATATTAGTAAAGCATTGGATAAGTTAGAAGGTGCTGAAAGGGAAGTAATTGGTAAAGGGAAAAGCGGGGACCCTAAAACACATACCAATATGAATATGGCTTATAAGGAAGGAAGTAAATCTATAATGGGTGGGGAATTTAATATTACCGCCCCTTCAACCGATGCCGCTAAACAATGGGATGGCTGGGGTTCAGCCCTGAAACCTGCACATGAACCAATCGTACTTGCACGCAAACCATTAGAGAAAGGACTATCCATTGCCGAAAATATCCTTAAATGGGGAACAGGTGGAATTAATATCGATGCCAGTAGGGTTGGTAGCGAAAATAGGACAACTCCAGTTTTCTCGAATGATACCAAATCCGACAATACCACTTTCAATCTAAATTCAAATATTCAGCACGAAAGAGTTGAAACTACTCAAGGCAGATTTCCTGCAAATATCATATTAACACATCACGAGGATTGTGTATGTAAAGGAACTAAAAAGGTAAAACCTTCGAATGGTAGTGGAAAGGCAAGTGAAAAAGGGGGTGGATTTAGTAAGGGTATGTTTGGAGATGGGACTTCCGATAATATAGGAGGTGGATTCGTTGATGCAGAAGGAAACGAAACAATAGAAGATTGGGATTGTGTTGAAGGAGGTAAATTAATTGCTCCTTGCATTTATATTAATGGGCATGAAATATCAATATTTAACTTACATGAGTTTGATTTAATTCAACAACATCGGGAATTTTATCATAATTCGGTATCCCTTTATAGCCACAACAAGGACAAATATAATTTTTTGGATTGTGAAACATTCCATGATTTAGGTTGGAAACAACTACCAAGTTTTCGGGTCGATTATCTGTTTTTATCCCATTTTTATGATGCACTTGTTCAAACTTTTCAAGTTTACGACCAATTATCTTTTCAGCAATTAAACGATGCTCTCTATGTCGTACACCATTTTCTTGAATTGTTACATAACCATTTATATCTTGACCACGACCTCCTTTCCATGCAAAATGATTCTCTCCACGATTCTTTAGCCCAACACATTTTACAGAACAAAGCGTTCTATTCTGTTTTTTTGAAAAAAATATCTTACCACAATTCAGACATTCTTTTTCAAGAACTGGCAAAGAACGATTCGCATGATAGCACTTATGAGAACAATATTTTTGAGGATTTTTTATCCTATTTGACCAAAATGGGTTTGAACAATTCAAACATATTGCATTTACATCAGATGTTGTTTTGTCTTTCATTACAAATTAATTTTACTAATCAAATTTACTATAAAGAATTTGAATTGCCAAGTTGCCCTATTAGAATATTAGATGAACAAAGTGGGATAAGTAAAAGTTCAGCATCTATTAGAAATAACAAAAAAAGAAATGAAGATAATATATATGGTGGTGGAAAGGGGATTCCACAAGTTTCATTAGAAAGTAATTTTTCCGACAAGGGCGGTGCTTCTCGCTTTTTTTATTGTGCAAAAGCAAGTAAAGCCGAAAGGAACAAGGGATTGGATGATTTTGAGGAAAAAGAACCACAACATGATTTTGGAACTAAACTTGGTGTAAAAAGAGAAGATAGAATACATACTTTAAAGCAAAACTTTCATCCAACTGTAAAACCAGTCAAGCTAATGCAATACTTAGTTAAAATGGTAACCCCTCCAAATGGTATTGTTTTAGATCCGTTCTGTGGAAGTGGTACGACAGGAGTTGCTTGTAAGCTCGAAGGGTTTCAGTTCGTAGGTATCGAACAAGATGCCGAGTATTCGAAAATAGCTCAGGCAAGAATTAATAACTTCGAAGATTGTACCATAGACCAAGTCGATATAGAGCAAAAAGCAGAACCAACAATTAACAATGATGATAAACCACAATTAAGATTATTCTAATGAGTCCTAAATATTGGGGAAGGCAGGGGTGGCACTTTATTCACTGCGTAGCACTGAGTTATCCAGAAACTCCAACCGAGCAAGATAAAGAAAACTATATGGCATTTTTTAAATC
>Ga0208380_1000542_pt1 | contig 9799 bp, 7 predicted proteins | sample CryBogCBE27Jun07_FD_184570 | JGI IMG/M metagenome (GOLD analysis project Ga0208380, IMG submission 184570) | Freshwater microbial communities from Crystal Bog, Wisconsin, USA - CBE27Jun07 (SPAdes) | ecosystem: Environmental > Aquatic > Freshwater > Lake | place: Crystal Bog, Wisconsin, USA... | reverse complement strand
TGAAGAAGTTGAGCGCGGCCAAGTTTTGGCTAAGCCAGGTTCCATCACCCCACATACGCACTTTACGGCTGAGGTTTACATCTTGGGTAAAGATGAAGGCGGCCGTCATACTCCGTTCTTTAACAACTATCGTCCCCAGTTTTACTTCCGTACTACGGACGTAACGGGCTCAATCGAGTTGCCAAAAGACAAAGAGATGGTCATGCCTGGCGATAACGTCACCATTACCGTCAAACTCATCGCGCCAATTGCGATGGAAGAAGGTTTACGTTTTGCAATCCGTGAAGGTGGCCGTACTGTTGGCGCTGGAGTGGTTGCGAAGATTTTGGCTTAAGTAGTTTTTGAAATAAAGGGGTGTAGCTCAATTGGCAGAGCGTTGGTCTCCAAAACCAAAGGTTGGGGGTTCGATGCCCTCCGCCCCTGCCACGATTTGAACTGAAAGTAATATGTCGCAACAAACGGTAGGTCATTCTGAAGAAAAAAGCAGCTGGGTCTCCGGACTCGCCGCTCTGATTGTCGTTGCAGCACTCGTCTTGTATTACGTGCTGGTCGATCAATCCTTACTATTGCGTTTGGCCGTTTTGTTTGGCGGTATTGCGATCGCAGTTTTGATTGTGGCGATTTCTCCTGAAGGGCGTAGGTTTTTCTCCTATGCAAAAGATTCTTGGTACGAAGTAAAAAAGGTTGTTTGGCCAACTCGTAAAGAGGCAACCCAAATGACTTTGGTCGTATTTGGTTTTGTTCTGATCATGTCCATATTTTTATGGGTTGCAGACAAATTGATTGAATGGCTAGTTTTTTCAGTCTTATTAGGCTGGAAGTGAGTAATAAAAATGATTGATTCTGAGTTGGCCGTAAACCCACAAGCTACTGGCAATATGCGCTGGTACGTTATACATGCTTATTCAGGCATGGAAAAAAGTGTGAAAAAAGGCCTTGAAGAGCGTATAGCGCGCTCCGGTATGCCTGAAAAATTTGGCCGTATTTTGGTCCCATCTGAGGAAGTGGTGGAGATTAAATCTGGCCAAAAGTCGGTTTCTGAGCGCCGTTTCTTCCCAGGTTACGTCCTGATTGAGATGGAAATGACCGATGAAAGCTGGCATTTGGTGAAAAATACGCCAAAAGTGACCGGTTTTGTTGGCGGCGTACGCAATCGTCCAAGCCCGATTTCTACGGCAGAAGTGGCTAAAATCATGGATCAAATGCAGGCTGGCGTTGATAAACCCAAGCCTAAGACCCTCTTTGAGGTGGGTGAGATTGTGCGGGTTAAAGAGGGCCCATTCGTTGATTTCAATGGAAATATTGAAGAAGTCAACTATGAGAAGTCAAGATTGCGCGTTTCTGTTACAATTTTCGGCCGAGGTACCCCAGTTGAACTGGAATTCGGTCAAGTAGAAAAGATGTAAAAACAAGGACTTAGTCCAGTTTTACAGTAGTTGGTTTTAAGTGGTTATTTGGTTTTAGTAATTAACCGAGGAGCGGAGCTAGAAAGCCAAAACCTAGCGAAGCGTTTACTCAACGGCGGTCTTTCCTTATGAGGTCAGGCGCGCTTTTAGGAGCAACACATGGCAAAGAAGATTATTGGCTTTATCAAACTGCAGATCCCTGCAGGTAAAGCAAATCCCTCACCTCCTGTAGGCCCAGCACTGGGTCAACGCGGTCTGAACATTATGGAATTCTGTAAGGCATTCAATGCTCAAACTCAGAGCATGGAACCAGGCCTTCCAATTCCAGTTGTGATCACAGCATTTGCTGATAAGAGCTTCACTTTCATCATGAAGACTCCCCCAGCAACCATCATGATCAAGAAAGCTGCGAAGTTGGAGAAGGGTTCACCACGTCCCCATACCGATAAGGTTGGAAAAATTACTCGTGCTCAAGCAGAAGAAATTGCTAAAGCAAAAATGCCCGATTTAACAGCTGCTGATATGGATGCTGCTGTAAGAACAATCGCTGGTAGCGCCCGTTCCATGGGCATCACTGTGGAAGGTCTCTAATCATGACTAAATTATCCAAACGCGTAAAAGCGATTCAATCTAAGGTTGACCGCAATAAGTTTTATTCATTAGAAGAAGCATTGACACTTGTTAAAGAGTGCGCAACTGCTAAGTTCGATGAGTCTATCGACGTTGCTGTTCAGCTTGGTATTGATGCTAAGAAATCTGATCAAGTTGTGCGTGGCGCAGTAGTGCTCCCAGCTGGTACAGGTAAGCATGTTCGTGTTGCGGTTTTTGCTCAAGGCGAGAAAGCTGAACAAGCTAAAGCTGCTGGTGCAGAGATTGTTGGCATGGAAGAGTTGGCTGATCAGATCAAAGGCGGCAAGATCGACTTTGACGTTTTGATCGCCTCCCCAGACACCATGAAAATTGTTGGTACCTTAGGTCAAGTGTTGGGCCCACGCGGTTTGATGCCAAATCCAAAAGTAGGAACTGTTACACCTGATGTAGCAACTGCAGTGAAGAATGCAAAAGCAGGTCAAGTGCAATTCCGTGTGGACAAAGCCGGTATCGTGCATGCAAGCATTGGTCGTCGTTCATTCGAGCCAACTGCGTTGAAGACCAATTTACTCGCATTGCTTGAGGCTTTGAATAAAGCAAAGCCACCTGCATCTAAGGGAATTTATTTGAAGAAGGTTGCCGTAAGCAGCACCATGGGTGCAGGCGTACGTGTGGACCAGGCTTCGCTACAAGCAGCACAGTAATTTGTAGCAAAAGAACTTTGGGTCGACTCTGTAACTAGAGTCGAACATCAAAGACCGTTGGCGGATTGGTTTGCTTGGAAAGAAATTAATTCTTAATTGTTACGCAAGTAATGGCCAGCGCAGATGGCGACCCTGAAAAGATTTCGCAAGAGTTTCTTGTGATTGAACAATCAGACGCTGGTGTGTAACCCCAACTGGAAACAGTTGGTTTTTATGGAGTTAAACCGTGCCTTTGAATGTAGAAGACAAAAAAGCAATCGTTGCTGATGTCGGCGCTCAATTGGCTGGAGCCCAAACTGTCGTTCTCGCTGAATACCGTGGTATTCCAGTTGAGGAATTGACAAAGCTGCGTGCTAGCGCTCGTAGTCAAGGTGTATATCTTCGCGTTTTGAAGAACACATTGGCGCGTCGTGCTGCACAAGGCACACAGTTTGAGCCTCTTGCTGATTCGATGGTTGGCCCCTTGATCTATGGCATCTCTGCAGATCCAATTGCTTCGGCAAAAGTACTGCAAGGATTTGCAAAGACTCAAGACAAGCTAGTCATCACTGCTGGCTTATACAACGGCAAGTTGTTGGATGTGGCTGGCGTTAAAGCCCTCGCAACAATTCCAAGTCGCGACGAGTTGTTATCGCAGTTGTTGGGCGTTATGTTGGCCCCAGTATCTGCAATGGCTCGCGTATTAGGTGCCGTAGCAGCACAAAAGGCAGCCGGGGCACCCGCTCCAGCAGCAGCACCTGTAGCAGAAGTTGCAGCAGCCCCAGCAGAACCAGTTGCTGAAGCCGCCGCACCAGAAGCAAGTGCTGAGCCTGCAGCTGCAAGCCCAGAAGCTGGAACAGAGAGCAATGAAACCCCTGCCGCTGAATAAGCGACAGATTAACTATTTAAGTATTAGGAGCTAAAAATGGCGATTACTAAAGAAGAAATTATTGATGCAGTAGGTAGCATGTCCGTAATGGATTTGAACGACTTGGTTAAGGCGTTCGAAGAGAAGTTTGGCGTATCCGCTGCAGCGATGGCTGTTGCTGGTCCTGCAGGCGGCGGTGCTGCTGCTGGTGGTGGCGAAGAGCAAACTGAGTTCACCGTGAACTTGCTCGAAGCTGGCGCAAACAAGGTTTCAGTAATTAAGGCAGTTCGTGAAATTACTGGTCTTGGCCTCAAAGAAGCAAAAGACTTGGTTGATGGCGCACCTAAACCAATTAAAGAAGGCGTTGATAAAAAGACTGCCGAAGAAGCCAAGAAGAAGCTCGAAGAAGCTGGCGCGAAAGCAGAACTCAAGTAATACAACTTTAGCTAGCGTCTCCCAAAAGGAGTCGTTAGCCATGTTGGGTTTGACCTTTAGAGGTCAAACCCGATTTCATTTCTGATTGAAATCGGGTTTGCCTTCTGATACGACTGCAGAATGCAAGTTTGGTCGGACACTGAATCTGATGATTTAGTGTTGTCCGCCAGTGGTTGGTAGTGGCCAACCGCCAAATCTTTGTACAGTCGCTGAATTCGGAGATGAAATGAACTATAGCTTCACCGAACGCAAGCGAGTCCGTAAAAGCTTTGCTAAGCGAGTAAATAATCACCAGGTTCCATACCTGATTGCAACCCAGCTGGAGTCCTACGCTAAATTTTTGCAGGCAGAGAAGCCTCCAACTTCGCGTATTACAGAAGGCCTACAAGCCGCATTTACTTCTGCCTTCCCAATTGTTTCTAACAATGGTTATGCACGTATGGAATACGTGTCGTATCAATTGTCGCAGCCACCATTTGACGTTAAAGAATGTCAGCAACGGGGCTATACCTATCATTCCGCCTTACGCGCCAAAGTTCGCTTGATCATTTATGACCGCGAAGCGCCTACTAAGGTTAAGGAAGTTAAAGAGAGCGAAGTCTACATGGGCGAGATTCCCCTGATGACTGAGAATGGCTCTTTTGTTATCAATGGCACTGAGCGAGTGATCGTTTCTCAGTTGCATCGTTCCCCAGGCGTGTTCTTCGAGCACGATAAGGGCAAGACTCATAGTTCTGGTAAGTTGCTGTTCTCAGCACGCATCATTCCTTACCGTGGTTCTTGGCTCGATTTCGAGTTTGATCCAAAAGATATTTTATATTTTCGGGTTGATCGTCGTCGCAAGATGCCTGTCACCATTTTGCTTAAAGCCATTGGCTTAAACAACGAACAAATTCTTGCGAATTTCTTTAACTTTGACCATTTCACGTTAAGTGCAAATGGTGCATCGATGGAGTTTGTTCCTGAGCGCTTGCGTGGCCAGTTAGCCAACTTTGATGTGCTTGATAAGAATGGCGTTGTCGTCATTCAAAAAGATAAGCGTATCAACGCAAAACACATTCGTGAACTCGAAGCTGCTAAAACAAAGAACATTGTTGTTCCAGACGACTATTTAGTTGGTCGTGTTGTGGCACGCAACATCATTGATCCAGATTCAGGTGAAATCCTAGCCTACGCTAATGATGAAATTACTGAAGAGTTGTTGGCTACCTTGCGTGATGCGGGTATCAAGCAACTTGAGACTATCTACACCAATGATTTAGATTCTGGTGCATATATTTCTCAGACATTGCGTACTGATGAAACAGCTGATCAAACCGCAGCACGTATTGCGATCTATCGCATGATGCGCCCTGGTGAGCCACCAACAGAAGATGCAGTTGAGGCTTTATTCCAGCGCTTGTTCTACAGTGAAGATAGCTATGACTTATCACGTGTTGGTCGTATGAAGGTGAATAGTCGTTTGAACCGTCCAGAGATGGAAGGCCCAATGGTTCTGTCGAACGAAGATATTCTCGACACGATTAAGTCCCTCGTTGATTTACGTAACGGCAAAGGCGAAGTCGACGATATCGATCACTTAGGTAATCGTCGCGTACGTTGCGTTGGCGAGTTAGCTGAGAATCAATTCCGCGCTGGCTTATCCCGCGTGGAGCGTGCAGTCAAAGAGCGTCTTGGCCAGGCTGAGACAGAAAACTTGATGCCGCATGATTTGATCAATAGCAAACCAATCTCTTCTGCGATTCGTGAGTTCTTTGGTTCTTCACAGTTGTCCCAGTTTATGGACCAAACCAACCCACTCTCAGAGATCACGCACAAGCGTCGTATTTCTGCGTTGGGACCTGGTGGTTTGACACGTGAGCGTGCAGGCTTTGAAGTACGCGACGTTCATCCAACCCACTATGGCCGTGTTTGTCCTATTGAAACTCCGGAAGGACCAAATATTGGCCTGATCAACTCACTCGCGCTATTTGCGCGTTTGAATGAGCACGGTTTCTTGGAAACTCCATATCGCAAGGTTGCTAATAGCAAGGTAAGCGATGAAGTTGTTTACTTGTCAGCAATTGAAGAGGCTAAGTATGTAATTGCCCAGGCAAATGCAACGATCGACAAAAACGGCAAGTTAGCCGATGAGTTGGTTTCAGCTCGTCAAGCTGGCGAAACTATGATGGTTAGCCCAGAGCGCATTGATTTCATCGACGTTGCTCCAAGTCAGATCGTTTCTGCTGCTGCTTCACTCGTTCCATTCCTTGAGCACGATGATGCAAACCGCGCTTTGATGGGTGCGAACATGCAGCGTCAAGCAGTTCCCTGCTTGCGCCCAGATAAGCCATTAGTTGGTACAGGTCTTGAGCGTATTGTTGCGGTAGATTCTGGCACTGTAGTGCTAGCAAACCGCGGCGGTATCGTTGACTATGTGGATGCAAACCGTGTCGTGATTCGTGTAAACGATGATGAAACTGCAGCTGGTGAAGTTGGTGTGGATATTTATAACCTTATCAAGTACACCCGTTCAAATCAAAACACCAATATCAATCAGCGCCCAATCGTGAAGGTTGGCGATCGTGTTGAGCGTGGTGATGTGGTTGCTGACGGCGCCTCTACCGATTTAGGTGAGTTGGCTTTGGGTCAAAACATGACTGTGGCATTTATGCCGTGGAATGGCTATAACTTCGAAGACTCCATCTTAATCTCTGAGAAGGTTGTCGCTGATGACCGTTACACCTCAATTCACATTGAAGAGTTATCTGTAGTTGCTCGTGATACCAAGTTGGGCTCCGAAGAAATTACTCGCGATATCTCCAATTTGGCCGAATCACAACTCTCCCGTTTAGATGAGAGCGGTATTGTTTATATTGGTGCTGAAGTTGAAGCCGGCGACGTATTGGTTGGTAAGGTCACTCCAAAGGGAGAGACTACTCTTACCCCAGAAGAGAAGTTACTGCGCGCAATCTTTGGTGAAAAAGCATCCGATGTTAAAGATACTTCTTTGCGTGTTCCTTCTGGAATGATTGGTACCGTTATCGATGTTCAAGTCTTCACCCGTGAAGGTATTGAGCGTGATGCCCGTGCACAGTCCATTATTCAGGAAGAATTACAACGCTACCGCTTGGACTTAAATGACCAATTGCGAATTGTTGAAGGCGATGCCTTCATGCGTTTGGAAAAGCTCTTGGTTGGTAAAGTTGCTAACGGCGGACCTCAAAAATTGGCCAAAGGCAGCAAAATCGATAAGGCTTATCTAGCTGACTTGGATAAATATCACTGGTTTGATATTCGTCCAGCAGATGAGGATGTAGCTTCACAAGTTGAGGCAATTAAATCGTCGATAGAAGCTAAGCGTAAGCAATTCGATGAGGCATTTGAAGAGAAGCGCACTAAGTTGACTCAAGGTGACGATCTGCAGCCTGGCGTAACCAAGATGGTCAAAGTGTATTTGGCTGTTAAGCGCCGCTTGCAGCCTGGCGATAAGATGGCCGGCCGTCACGGTAATAAGGGCGTGGTTTCAAAAATCGCTCCAGCCGAAGATATGCCATTTATGGCTGACGGACGTCCTGTCGATATCGTTTTAAATCCATTAGGCGTTCCTTCCCGTATGAACGTAGGCCAGATCTTGGAAACCCACTTAGGTTGGGCTGCTCAAGGTATTGGTAAGCGTATTGACGAGATGGTTCGTGAGCACGCCAAGCAAGCTGAGCTGCGTAAGTTTATGAAGCAGCTCTACAACGAGACCGGTCGGCATGAAGATATCGATGGCTTCACTGATGAGCAAATTACCGCATTGGCTGAAAATTTACGCCAAGGCTTACCATTCGCTACGCCAGTGTTTGATGGTGCAACCGAAGCAGAGATCGCCAGAATGTTGGAGTTAGCCTATCCACAAGATGTTGCTACTGCATTGCAGATGACTCCATCACGTCAACAGATGATTCTGCGTGACGGTCGCACAGGTGATCAGTTTGAACGTCCTGTAACAGTTGGCGTTATGCACGTCTTGAAACTCCACCATTTGGTCGACGATAAGATGCATGCACGTTCAACCGGACCATACTCTTTGGTTACACAACAGCCATTGGGCGGTAAAGCTCAGTTTGGTGGTCAGCGCTTTGGTGAGATGGAAGTTTGGGCTCTCGAGGCATACGGCGCTTCATACGTTCTGCAGGAAATGCTGACCGTGAAGTCCGATGACGTCACCGGCCGTACCAAAGTTTACGAAAACATCGTCAAGGGCGAGCACACGATTGATGCTGGCATGCCCGAATCCTTCAACGTATTAGTAAAAGAAATTCGTTCGTTGGGTATTGACATTGACATGGAGCGCAACTGATATGAAAGCATTGCTCGATTTATTTAAGCAAACCCAGGGCGAAGAGCAATTTGATGTCATCAAAATTGGTCTCGCATCTCCTGAAAAAATCCGCTCATGGTCTTTTGGTGAAGTACGTAAGCCAGAAACTATCAACTATCGGACTTTTAAGCCCGAGCGCGATGGTCTTTTCTGCGCCAAGATTTTTGGACCAACCAAAGACTACGAGTGCCTATGCGGTAAGTACAAGCGCTTAAAGTTCCGTGGTGTTATCTGCGAGAAATGTGGCGTAGAAGTTACTCTCGCTAAGGTGCGTCGTGAGCGCATGGGTCACATTGAGCTGGCAGCGCCTGTAGCGCATATCTGGTTCTTGAAGTCCTTGCCATCCCGCTTGGGTATGGTTTTGGATATGACCTTGCGGGATATTGAGCGCGTTCTGTACTTTGAAGCTTATGTTGTTGTTGATCCTGGCATGACTCCTGAAGGCGCCATGAAGCGTGGTCAGATCATGTCTGAAGATGAGTACATCGCTAAAACTGAAGAGTATGGTGATGGCGCTTTCACAGCCATCATGGGTGCTGAGGGTATCCGTGAGCTGCTACGTTCGATCGATATCAATCGCGAAGTGGAAACGATTCGTGCTGAGCTCAAAGCAACTGGTAGCGATGCCAAGATCAAGAAATACGCTAAGCGCTTAAAAGTGCTCGAGGCATTCCAGACTTCAGGCATTAAGCCTGACTGGATGATCATGGAAGTATTGCCAGTATTGCCACCAGAGTTGCGCCCATTGGTGCCATTGGATGGCGGTCGCTTTGCTACCTCCGACTTGAACGATCTTTATCGTCGTGTGATCAACCGTAACAACCGTTTGAAGCGTTTGTTGGAGTTGCGTGCACCAGAGATCATCGTTCGTAACGAAAAACGCATGTTGCAAGAAGCGGTTGACTCATTGCTCGACAACGGTCGTCGCGGTAAGGCCATGACTGGCGCTAATAAGCGTCCGCTCAAGTCCTTGGCTGAGATGATTAAAGGTAAGAGTGGTCGTTTCCGTCAAAACTTATTGGGTAAACGTGTTGACTACTCTGGTCGTTCAGTCATCGTAGTTGGCCCTACATTGAAATTGCATCAGTGCGGCTTACCAAAATTGATGGCCTTGGAATTATTCAAGCCCTTTATTTTCAACAAGCTTGAAACTTTAGGAATTGCAACCACCATTAAGGCTGCGAAGAAAGAAGTTGAGAGCCAGACTCCAATCGTTTGGGATATTCTCGAAGAAGTGATTCGTGAGCATCCAATCATGCTGAACCGTGCGCCAACCCTTCACCGTCTTGGTATTCAGGCTTTCGAGCCAATGCTGATTGAAGGTAAGGCTATCCAATTGCACCCATTAGTCTGCGCGGCATTTAACGCTGACTTTGACGGTGATCAAATGGCGGTTCACGTTCCTTTGTCGCTCGAAGCACAAATGGAAGCTCGTACCTTAATGTTGGCTTCGAACAACGTCTTGTTC
>Ga0208380_1000540_pt1 | contig 9864 bp, 19 predicted proteins | sample CryBogCBE27Jun07_FD_184570 | JGI IMG/M metagenome (GOLD analysis project Ga0208380, IMG submission 184570) | Freshwater microbial communities from Crystal Bog, Wisconsin, USA - CBE27Jun07 (SPAdes) | ecosystem: Environmental > Aquatic > Freshwater > Lake | place: Crystal Bog, Wisconsin, USA... | reverse complement strand
GACAGTCATTAATTTGCTTATACTTGCTATACTACGAATCTGATCTGGATTAGAGCCCTTGATAACATGGCCTTGCTCATCTGTTACCAACCAACTTTTAGCTGTAACATTGGGCCAACTGAATGCATAACTATAAGAGCTAACTAGTAATCCAAATAAGATTACAAGTTTTCTATAGTTGACCATTTTTTAAGTTTTTCTCTCTTGGCAAGTGCGGCTTTTTCAATATTAGTCCAACTAACTACATCTAGTTCTTGTAGAATTTCAATCATGGCATACAAGTCGCCAAGTTCTTCTTCTAAATGTTCTCGATTAGTTTTTGGCTTACCAGGTTTATAGTTATCGATACCAAAACGGTGACATTTACTAATTGCTTGAATTACTTCAGCACATTCTTCTGAGAGAATGTTCATTACTTCACGTTCTTGACTGTTCATATGATTACCTTTGATTGGCAAAGGGAGCGATGTAAGTGCCACCGCTAGTTGTGCTAGTTCGGAGAGTATTGTAGACATTTTGTATTCCTACTGCTTGATTCCATGCATCTTCTAATGCATGGTGAGCTGTAACTGGGGGACGAATAGGATCTATTCCAAGATCAAACGCTGTACGTACATCTCTAACTTCCCAGAACTTCCAAGGGATAGCTTTGTTGATTTTTCGAAATACGTGTTCGCAAATGATAATATCGAAACAACTGCCGTTGGACCAAACACGTTTGGCTCCCCAACAAAATTTGTACAATTGAGCAAAGGCATCTTCAATAGCGATACGTCCTTCAGGATCAAATGCCGCCGCTTGTGCTTCTTTACTTTGATTAGCCCACCATGCAATAGTATCATCGTTTGTAGTTAGTCCAATACGATCACAACTATCCAAATCTACTTTTACATAGAAGCTATCCATTTTAGGTTCTTGTAATTCTCTACCGAAAGGATCGAACTTTACTGCACCAATTGTTAAAATACTAGCATCCGGTGTTGTATTAAGTGTTTCCAAATCGATCATTACATCTGTATTAGCCATTAAGTTCTTTCTAAGTTTTGAACTACTATTATAGCATAAAGTTATAACAATGTCAATAGAGTTTTGGTGGTAATTGTTGGTCTCTTAGTTTTTTATTCCAACGTGCTTTGGCGGCACCTTTTTTACGTTTACGTGCTGTAGTAGGTTTTTCGTAGAACTCTTTAGATCTGAGATCGTCCAAAATTCCAGCATCTTCTACTTTACGTTTAAATCGGCGCAAACTTTGGTTAATGTTTTCACCGTCTTTGACCGTAACACCAGTGCCTTTATTCTTCTTGAATATCATCGTCTTCAGCGTCCTCTTCGCTTTTCATTTGTTCTATAATCCATTCCAAATCATAGATACGATTTTTACTTATCAATTTGTATGGAGTAATTTCGTCACTAGTTATATAGTACGCATTAGGTTGAGCCAGCATAAATGTGACAAATTGTGATGTTATCGGGTCGCAATTATCGATATCGATTATAACACAATCTACTTGTTGACATACACTTAGTAACCAACTAGTATCCATGTCATCGTTATCATAAATGAATACATTTAAATCATCTATGCTTTTGCTTAGGATAGTCTGAAACTGTTCTTTGACAAAATTATTAGGTTTTACCAAAAGATAGCTTAGGTTCATATTGAACAATCTATCAGGCGGCGTTATTAGTGTTATTTTTCCTAAGTTCATTTATAAGCTCTGCAAAATATTTTAGTTGTTCTTCCGAGTAGTTCCCGAATACAGCACCTTGTTTTTTTATAGTTTCAACAAAATTGTATAATTCGGGTTGTGTAGTATTATCTACTATAAAATTATTAAATTCTCCATTACCATAAAATTTATATAATTCATCTAGTGGTTTTGGTTTGTTTAATATCCTACTCCAAATAGTATTAGTTGAGTTTTGTTCTTCGTTTTGTACATAGCCAGTCACTCCCTGGTTTTCGTTTGGAGTTGCCCCGTAGGGTCCTTGATCATATAAGTCTTTTTTTTTGAACCGTCTTCTTCTGAATATACTGGCTCTAACGGAGTTTCAACACCTTCTCCATCAATGTAAGTTTCACCTTTAGCTAACCGATCTGCCATGGCACTTTCTTCTGCGGCTTTTTCTGCTTCTTCAATCATCTTGTTCCATTGTTCAATAGGCATTGGAATGTCTTGCTCGGCAGTGCTTAGTTGTTGTGTGCTATCGGCTGTAACCGGTGGATGATCTTCTTCGTGGAATTCTTCTATAAATTGATAATCAATTTCCGATTCTTTTTTTGGAACTTCGAATTCAGGACCAGTTTGAACCCACTCTTCGCCGGGCACACGAACGCCTTCAAAGTCTGTTGTAGTTTCTTTTAATTCTTCTGCTGTAGGTTTTTCGCCAACATCTGCAACATATGGATCTGGAGTATTAAATGCTTCGGTTAACTCGTCTGCTTGATCGTCTATCCAATTCTTTTCTTGTTGTTCCTTAGTCCATTGGAATGTCATTTGTGCGGCTAGTAACATGATAACTGCTAGCGGATCGAATACAATAACAATTAAGATAATAATCCATGTAACTGCTCGTTCAAGCATTGACTCGTCAGGAGTTGTTCCATATAAGAAGGCCGCAATATATTTAATTGGCCCAACTTCTGCTTCTACTTTGCGTACTTCTGCACGGATAGGAGCGGCTTCGTCATTAAGCGATGCAACAAGTTTCTGGTTGGCTTCGATGTCTTTGGCAAGCGCCTGGCGATCACGCTGTTGTGATTTACGTACAGCGTTTGCTTTGTCGGCACCTTTTTCATCTGTACTTCGACCCATGATTTGGTCAACAGCTTCATCCATTTGTTTAAGTTGTTTACGGTCGGCTTCAATATTGTCTTTTGCAGTTTTGATCTTCTCATCATATATTGCTATCTTACTTCCAACATCACCGCTTACTAGGGTTTGATCATTATGTGCTTTACTTAAAAAACCAAAGATACCCATCGATGTAATAAGCATTAATACAATGACTGCAATAGTCATGTAGTATTTCATGAAACGTGGAGCACGTTCCCAATTAGCTTTTAACCAAGAGGCGCAGACAAGTTTGCCAACTTCTAGAGCTGACCCCATGATAATGATTGGAATTGCCGCCGCGGAAAATATAGCGGTCAAACCTACTACTGAGTAATAGATTGCGACCGCTGATATTGTTAAACCTGTTATTAGTAATAGATACGCTAATATCATCCTATGCCATTTCTGATTAGTATGTTAATCCGGTTAATGCTACTTGGCTAACTGTGACAGTACCAAAAATAGTAGCACCAGTGTTAGGTTGAGTAATATAGACGTTTACGGATGAATCTCCGTTTTGTGCTATATTATATTGACGATATTGTCTGTAGTAATTTGTAATTGCAGTAGCACCGTATGCCGCTGTCATCGAAATTGCTCCAGCAACAATATCTTTTACCGCCAATGCTGTGGTGTTAATAACTGTTGAGCCATCTAAACCTAAATATGTAGTATTTGCAGAGTTTGCGGCTAACTGCATTTTATTGTACTCTGGTAAGACAAATGCATCACGATCAAACGCAACTGTAAAACTTACGCTAGTTGGTTGATAGTTACCGCTAGTCCCGCCAGATACTACTGTTGGGTCTAATAGTTTGCAATCTGAAATGGCTGCCAAGGATTCAACAATACGTTGAAAACGTAAGTTGCCTTGGGCCAATGCCTGTGCGTAATATGCACTAGTTGGCAATCCGCCGGTGTATACAGATCCTGCATCCCAATCGTATGGGTTTACTGCACCTTGATTTGTTGCTACGGCTGAACCACTGCAAACTGGGTAATTTGTTGCGTTACTTGTATCGATTTGAACACGGTATAAACCGGGTGTTAATTGATTACTGTCTAATTGAAATCCTGAGGCCATTATACCTGCTCCTTGTTTATAGTATATTTATGCATCAATCACTTGAACACAATCAAAGCCAACAAGGCGGCTTGGCAGAAAAACCCAAATCCAATAGTTACAATATTAAGCAAATCCTTTTGGATTGTAGCTTTTAAGAAGAAGCAGAACAGGCCTGCCCAACTAAAAAGTACTAAATCCACAGGAGGCATTTTTTCAGTTAGTCCTGTTAGTACAGCCAATAATGTGGGAATAGTAGCCAAATGTAACAGTATTACAGCTACCCAACCCATTGTTTCCGCACTTACATGGGGAGCATGTTCTTTGATGTTTTTGACCCAAAGGTTCAAATCAAATGCGTCATGTATGCCTAGTTTAATTCGTTCAACGATTGCGTTCATAGTCGTCCTTAGTTATAAAATATGTGATGACCAATTTTGGCCACAGGTTTCTTGTTCCAACCAGGCTGTATATAATCTCCATGGAAATATAGAGCGTTCTTTAAATCTGGAAGCCTAAATCCTTCTAATAATACTTTTTTGGCTACTTCCATACTTTCTGTGTACATGGGTCCATTCATTGGCTTAAGAGCACTTGGTCCTGCACAATACCAGCTGAACTGGCACATGACTTTTTCGTAGACCACGTTCTTTTGATATACAACTTTACAGATATCGCTAGGAAATTCACCACTTTCTGTACGGTTGATTGTTACTTGAGCAACCGCTACTTTGCCTTCAAATGGCTCAGAGCCTGCTTCATGATAGATATTACGAGCTAGACAATCTAATTGTGCTTGTCTCAGTTGCGCTGTAATTGGACTCGCTTGTTCGCGAGCTTGTTTGAGGTGTTCGAACTTTCTCGAAACTGCCTGTTGTGCTACTGCTAATACACTTATTGCTACCAATAAGTTTACTGCTATTTTGATGATGCGTATCATTTTTGTCTCCTTTACGCTGGATGAGGTATCGCTAGTACCATCATGGGTTAATATTTGGCTGTTTCCGTTTCTCCTAAAAAATAAGCCGTTTGTCCCTAAACCTTTAGGGTGCAATATATAGTTATCCTGATTTTCATCAGGAAAAGCACTATGTTTATACTTAGTCACAGTTTAACGCCTCATTCGAGAAATGTCAACTGCTTGTTCATCACTAAAAACCGGTACTGCATTGCTTTTATGCATGGTTGCAATACCTTTTACCTTATCACCGGTATAAATTTTGGCTGGAGCAAGCGTAGCAGTTCCAGTAAAATCCCCACGACTCTTGAGATGGGCCGTGGTATTTCGACCTTCGGGTATTTTTAAACTATAAACACTACTCAAACTTTCAGCTGTCATAGCTCGTTTACGTTTTTTTTCTTCTAACTCAAGACCTTGTCTTTTGAGTAGTTCTTTCCATTCTTTATCCAATTGCTCACTCTTTCTTTTGGCTTCTGCTGAAGCAAATTTTTTCTTGCCTTTCTTTTTGCCGGTGGTACTGAGCCACGGGCCTTCTAAGTGCATACTCAAAGTAAACTCCAATAGTTGACAATAACACTATTATACTGTTAAATTGAGTTTAAGTCAAGCTAGATTGAAAGCTATGGTAATTCTTTCGTTTTGAGTGTTGTTTTTATCCACACGATGGACTAACCAACTAGGAAATAATATAAGTTTTCCAACTTTTGGTTCGCTTAGTACGCTATCTCTTCCTAATTTATCATATGGCCAACCGGCAAAATGTGTGATAGGATTAGGGTCTCTGAAACGTGTACCACCATCCTCAATAGTAGTTGAATAATAATATATTCCGCTCAATCTGCTTAACGGATGACTGTGATCGTACTGATATCCGTTTTGTGTTGTAAAATTAAACCACGATTCTATTAGTTTAAATTTTGGATTGTCGTACCCGATATCTTTACAAAACTTTTCCGATTGTTCAGAAATTATATTCAGTAAATTGGTTAAATTAAATTTAACTAAATCGTTACAGCCTTGAAAATCAAAAGTTGTAGTTAAATTGTCGCCCCATGGGCTTATTTGTTTAGATTGTTTAATTTGATTAATTTTAGAATCAATCTGTGATTGTACATCATCAAGTTCCTTACCTTCTAACTGATGAATAAAAACGGGGGTAGGGAATAGTAATTGTACATTATTCATTTTATACTCTGAAACTTTCACCGCAACCACAACGGTCGCGTTCATTTGGATTTATAAAATCAAATCCTTCATTGAGTCCATTGCGGACCCAGTCCATTGTTAAGCCTGTTAAGTAAGGATCATCTTTCATACTGACTAATACACAGAAGTCATTTTGATCGTAATTGATTACACCTTCTTCGCCTTCGTACTTGTCCACATATTCTAACACATAGGCCAAACCGCTACAACCTGTAGTTCTAACGCCTATCCTTATACCAACACCGTAGCCTCTCTTGCTAAGATTTTCTTTGATCTTTTTACTGGCTTTGTCGGTTACGATAATCATTTATGGCCGCGTTTATAGCATCTTCTGCAAGTATGCTACAATGTATTTTAACCGGTGGTAGGGCAAGTTCTTCAGCAATAGCTGAATTAGATATTTTTCCCGCTTGGTCAAGCGTTTTTCCTTTGACCCATTCTGTGACAAGGCTTGAGCTTGCAATTGCCGATCCACACCCATACGTTTTAAATCTTGCATCTGTTATTACTCCTTCAGTATTTACTTTTATCTGAAGTTTCATCACATCACCACAGGCTGGTGCTCCCACCATGCCTGTACCAATGCCTTCCTCATTTTTGGCAAAGCTACCTACATTTCGAGGATTTTCGTAATGATCGAGAACTTTGTCTGAATATGCCATTAATTTGGTACTAACACAATTTTTTGAGTATTAGTTTGTGGATCAATCATTTGTTGCCAGTGATAGCCTGGAGGAGGTGCTTGAACTGTAGGCTGAGGTTGAACGTATACAACACTGGGCTGTGGTTCAACATAAACTGTATTTGGGCGACTTAATTCGTATCCAATTACTCCGCCAATAAGTGCCGGTGCTACCCACCCACATCCGTAACAACCGCCATGATAATATCCGCCTCTGTATCCGCGGAAACCTTCATGCGCTGATGATGTTCCTACTAAAACTAGTAATGATAAAGCAAAAATTGTCTTTTTCATAATATACTCCTTAGCGTATGTATATATAACGCCTTAACTTAATATTTAGCTGACTAATTTTTAAATAAAACTGATTTAGCATCTTCAAATGTTACTAGATTATCAGTATCATTTATTATACGTAATGCAAGAATAGTTCGAGTATTTTCCGATCCTGTATTATCTACAGAATGAAATATATTAGTATTGATTAAAACATATTCTCCAAGTTTTAATTTTAATTGTTTTATAGGATTTCTTGGTTTTCTATCACAATGCTCTGGAAGAACTCTCCTAGAATATATTTTTCCCGGATTAGTTGATGTATTAAAAACAATATTACAATCGGCAAATTCTGAGTCATCGTACCAAGATACAATACACTTATCGTCTTCTATTGTTATTGGTAGATTAAAACTGCACAATTCTTCAGGACTATCTTTATGCGGATACATAAACTTACCTGAATGCATTATCATTAATGTAGCCCACTTTCTCTTGAAGCGGAAATCCTTTGATAGTGGAGTACGATTTATAATTTCTTGTGCAATATCAAAAGGAAAGAAATATTGAATATAACTATCAAATTGTCTTCCTTCATCTAGATTTACCGGTATTGTTTTTACAAAATTTGTCAAATCTTCTAGTCCGTCATACGTAAATTTTACATAGTAGGGACTACAATCTTCGATAATTTTGTAAAACATTTTATTTTGTTTCTTTACGAGCATTTTTAACTGCTGTAACATCGTTACGAGTTTCTTTGCACAACTTGGCCAAATCTTGACAATGTTTACGAACACGAGTACCAGCGGCACCCACTTCTTTATCGTAAAACTTTTCAAAATCTGATTCCATTGCTTCTATGATTGCAGTGAATTCTGCGTATTTGTTTATAGCCATTTATTTCTCCTTTAAGGCAAGTACAGAGTACTTATACCTAGTTTACGATGTTTAAAAATAAATGTCAAGAGCCATCGGCAAAGACATTTGCCGATCCCGATGTAATAGTATGATCATAATGGCCATCTGAATCGTATTTGTCCCCTATACGACCTAAGGCTTTACCATTAGCAAAAACGGTTGAACTAAATGTGCTTAATGCTGGAGCATGATTAACTGGACTGTTTACACAAGGATCGCCGTCCGGATGACTACCCATAGTATCACCATCACGGACAACACCAATTCCATTAACGAATACATCACCACTACCGGTATCGCTAGCTTGTGTAGTTGGAGAATCCCAATGCCATACATTTTTGCCACAAGGAGATCCTTGTGCGCCGTCTGTAGCGGCTACTGAGCTTGATCCACCTTTTTGAGCTAATGCTGGCATTATACTAATTTAATTCCTGATGTTTGTTCTGTATAACGATCTGCGGCATCTTTAATAGTGGCTGCCAAAACCATTATACTATTTTTATTTATAGTAACTTCTGCATCCGGATCTGTGGTAAACAAAAATGGTACTAGACCAATGCCATCTTTAGTTGCTGTTAAACATAATGGCTTTTTAACTCGAACACCTAATGGTCCATCTTCTACCAATTTAGCAACAATTTCTTCGCCTGCTGTTGTTTTGATAGTAACTACTTCGCCTTCTGCAATACCTTTTGAAATTAACATATTATACCTTTTCGAAATGTTTCTTGAGTTCTGTAAACCCACCTATATAATTATCGTCTAAAAATATTTGTGGCAAAGTTCTGGCAGTAGGTACTGCTTCTAATAGTTGTTCTTTAGTCCAAGTTGTTTGGACATTTCGCTCTTCGTATTCAATGCCTTTTAAATCTAATAATGCTTTTGCCTGTACACAAAATGGGCAAGCATTTTTGCTCCATACTATTGCTTTCATTCTTATTCCTTTTTATTATTATAGCGCAGGTAAGGCATCGTAGTCAATACCTTCGCTCATTACACCAATCACATAATTTGTTGATTCTGATTCTTGTAGTGCTGTTTGTTTTTTACTAGTATCGACATGTTTGTTGAACCAAGGAATAGGGGTTGACTTAGGAGCGGCCTGTTGGTACTTAATACCAATTTGTTTAAGAGCATCGACTGCGGTGTAGTCTACAAAGTCTTTTAAAATATTTGCATTAAGACCAATCACAGGTCCTTTCTTAAACAAGTAGTCTGCCCATTGTTTTTCTTCACGTATAACATCCATGTATAATGCATAAACTTCTGCTTCACACTCTTCTTTGATATCGGCAAAACGGCTGTCTTCTTTAATCACTTGATTGATCAAGAAAGCAGTCCAACCTTTATGTAATAGTTCATCTTGTAAAATTAAACTGATAATATTACCATTACCAATAAAGATTTTATTTTCTACCATTGCAAGACTAGTTGCAAATGATACCATAAAACGAAAAGCTTCTAGTGCGTAACTGGCATGCAAAGCCATCCAAATATGTTTGATGTGTTCACGTTCATCTACCATTGTGCCCATTTGTTTCATACAATTGGCCACATGCAATGTTTCATAATAATTGCCCACACTTGATGCCATATTGACAATCTCGTCGGTGTCATGAATAGTATTAAAAACTTCTTTAGGTACACCATAGATATTACGTATGATGTGGCTATACGAACGACTGTGTATGTTCGTTTCAAAGAATGTCCAGTTATATACTAGGGCTTCGAGTTCCGGCAAACTGACAACAGGCGTAAAGATTTGGCTGGGTCCACGACCTTGCAAACTATCAAGTGCTGTTTGACGGAGTAGATTGCTAGTAAAAATATGTTTAATCGCATCGCTTGCATCCTTAAAGTCATTGGCGTCTTTACTAAGACTAATTTCCTCAGGTTGCCAGAAGAAGCCTCGGGCTGT
>Ga0208380_1000538_pt1 | contig 9892 bp, 11 predicted proteins | sample CryBogCBE27Jun07_FD_184570 | JGI IMG/M metagenome (GOLD analysis project Ga0208380, IMG submission 184570) | Freshwater microbial communities from Crystal Bog, Wisconsin, USA - CBE27Jun07 (SPAdes) | ecosystem: Environmental > Aquatic > Freshwater > Lake | place: Crystal Bog, Wisconsin, USA... | reverse complement strand
TAACAAGACTCATAGGCAGAAATATCTGACGAGTTGAAGTTCGTAAGTTCGTACATCGCGATCTTTTCGCCCGCACCGTAATTGCCCGCGGCCCACTGCGAAGTCAGTCCGTAAAGCCGTCCTTGTTGCTTCAAGTCGTAGCCAATTGGAATCGGTGGACTTATGCGGTTGTCGGTGAGCGGGGTATTGCTAGTCCCATCGGACAGATCGACTGAACTTTGGCTGTTGCTTGGAATCATCAAAACTGTGCATCCCGTTGGCGATGAGAAGCGGCTAGAGACCTTTGCTCTGGCGACTTTCGAATGCAAAGAGGTAATCCCACTCAAACCAACCAGAGTCTTCACATATTGACCAACGTCATGGGGCAGGGAGGCGTTGGACGTGAGAGCGAGATTTCGCACCGACTTGTAGCGGTAGGTCAGCAGTGAAGCCGAAAAAGCGTGCGAAATGGCTGATGTACTACCGGAAGTGCGAATGATGGTTCCTGCAGCGTTGACGTGGGTTACCTTCAGCCCATTTTCAATCAGATAATTGCGGACCGTGCGAATGGCCTCGGCACTCGGACCGAAGCGCTTGGCGAATTGTGCGGTGGTGAGAAAGTGACGGTAGTTAGGCGATGCGGGATTAGTTAGTTCTGCCAGGTAGGAGTTCAGCGCCGCTTGCTGGGGCTGTAACACGACGTCAAATGTTGAATTTCGAGCAAGTGGTGCGGCGGGGGTGCCCAAAGTTGGGGAAACGTGCGCAACAACAATTCGTGGCAGGCTCGCCGTGGCCACAGCTGGAACCACGAAACCGCTCAACAGTGCGGCTGAAGCTAAGAGAAGATGGCGCTTAGGGCGTCGCATAACAACAGCCTAGGAAAGATTTGGGCCGCCTAACCCAATTCTTATGCAGCTGAAGAAGCCTCTCGGGCCAATCTCTCGAAACGTGCAGGGAGGTTCGAGCACTCAACGCACACTGATTCAGGAATGAGCCCAATCTTCATTAGCTGGGCAAAGACGGCACAGCCCAGGCAATATCCCAAGAATCCTTCAAGGGAGGCCGCGCCAGCCAAAGGGAGCAAAATCCACTTGGCTGCGCCAAAACCACTGGTGAAGTACACGACGTCAACGGCGATCATGAAACTAAGTCCTATGGCTTGGGCGAAACGCTTTGGTGGCCCGGGGACGAACTTCTCCCATTTCTTAAGGCGGGGGCCAGCGAGTCGCACCGCAAACTGTCCGAGTGGAGAAATCTTGGGTCCGGCGAGGACTCGGGCGAAAAAGCCGTAGGTGAGGAGAACAAGGAGAAAGGTCCAGCCAGTGAAGAACGTGAGCAAGCTCATGATGACGACGCCAATAGCCACGGTGCGGGCGGCCGCGTCATTTACTGGATTGGGGAAGGAGAAAAACCTGCGCATCTACTAATACTAGTGGATTAGTAGAGAATTATGCTGAAAGTTATTTGATGCTCGGGATTAAGCGGTGACAAAGACTGAGGACTGCCCGCTAAGCGTCAAGGCGAAGATGGGCATTCTTACTACTCTAGGGAGGTGCCTAGTTCGGGTACCAAGGGATATCCACAAATTGCCCCTTGTGTGCATTTATCGTAAGGATGTGTATCTCTTGAGTGGCGAGCTGATCATCCCAAGCGATGCCCCGAATGATCTCATTCGAGCGGCGGGTGGAATTGTTTACCGCACCGTCGACGCCGGACATATTGAACTGGCCTGTATCTACCGTGAGGCTCGCGGTGACTGGACCTTTCCCAAGGGCAAGCTCGACCCGGGCGAAACCTTCGAACAGGCCGCCATTCGCGAAGTCCTCGAAGAAATTGGCATGCACTGCCATATTGAACGTTTCATCGGAACTACGAACTACATTCACCGCAAGGGCAAGCCGAAGATTGTCGCCTATTACTTAATGGCAGTGAATAAAGGTGAGTTTGCGCCGAATGAAGAAGTTGATGAACTCGTCTGGCTCCCCCTCGAAGAGGTGCGCGGTCACTTGACTCACGAGCGTGATCAGGAGTTGTTCGACATACTTGTCGAGTTACCTCAGTTTCGTCGAAAGGCGAGCTGACGTCCCCAGTCATACTTGGCCGTGAACACTCTTCAGTAAAGGTGTCGCCAAAAGACATGTCGATACAGAAGATGTCTGTACTTTCAGAATTCGTCGAAGCGAAAGTAAGATTGTCCAAGAGTATTAAACAGCAGTTATCTGCTGGAAGTGACGACTGAGTAGGCATAGAAAAATATGAAGCATATTTTCATCCAAACCTCAGGCAGGAGTGAACGAAAGCAAGTTCATCGTCAATTCCTACTGCTCGGGTCCGCGTTGCTCCTAGTTTCGGGAGTATTTGCACTTTCATTCACGCTGCAAAACTCAACAATTGAGTTTGGTCAATCAATTACCAGTCAAACCATTCCCGAACTGGTTACGTCGAACATGATCTATAACATCGATGCCAACTCAAATACTTCTTATTCGGGTAGTGGCTACACCTGGAAAGATATCAGTGGCAATGGAAACGATTTCGTTGTTCCAGGAGGTAGCTCGCCCGGCTCGACGCAGGCGCCAACTACTTATCAATTCAACGGGACTACCACTAGTCCAAATGGAACCTGTACGGCTCCGACGTTTAGCTCATCAACCCAACCAAAATATTTTGTTTTTACCCGAACAGCAACGAGCGGATCAAACTCGCCAACTGGAACTTGCTTCCAGGGATTGAACAGTTGGCTCAGTGGAAAGAATTTCACCGTGGCCGCGTGGATTAAGACGACTCAAGTTGGCGGAGGGTATGCACACTACAAATACATGGCGATTGTCGCGTGCGAATATGGTGGCGTAAACGGAGACTGGTCATTCGGCATCGACTCGGCAGGAAACCTCGCCTTCGGTACGGGTGGAACCGCGAGCGGGAAAAATGACTTGAGCTTTTCAACGAGCACGTTGGTAAACACAGGGAGTTGGGTATACGTAGCAGTTACGAGAACGTACGCCTCTTCGGGCACTGGTTATGGAGTGGTCACTTTTTATGTGAATGGATCGAAAGTAGCAACAAATGCCTGTTACTTAGCGGGAGGCACAACCAGTACTTCTTGCACCAGTACAACTGTCAAGAATGCCCAGAACGCCAACGGAAACTCAATAGTTGGCACCAACACATATCTCGAAATTGGTACCGAAGATGATTCCCCCGGTTACAGTTTCGGCGGCGACATCGGAGCTGAGTATGGTTGGAACCAAGTCATGACTGACTCTCAAATTCTTCAGAACTACAACGCGTCCAAGAGTCAGTACTAATTCTGACTCCAATTCGGTAACCATCGGCTTGCGACGTTAGCTGCTCTATTTGTCTTCTTTAACGGGAAAACTCTGAGTTGGCTTAATAATGAATTCATAAACAAGGCCCGAACTTCTAGGGTCGTCGTTCCATACGCGCACTTCATAGTTCTTACCTAGGGTTGCCTTGTCGACCTTGATTGATATTTCTTGGCTCAAGTGAAGAACCGTCGGTTCGTCTACTTCAATCACGGTCGGGCGTTTCTCGTCAACTTTGTGGAAAATCTGTGCTTTCTGCTTCTTGCTTCTCATTGGAGTCGACCAAGCTTTCGTCGGCGCTTTATGAAGTCAGACAAGAACCAGAGCAAAACGATTCCAATGACGAGATAGATCAGGTTGCGTAGGGTCAGAAACTTTCCTGCAGTCGGAAACGAAATGACGACGATACCCAACAGTTGCTTGGTAGTGGGGTGCTGACTATCGGGGAATTTATTGGCGTCGCCCTTCAAAATCCAACCAGTCTTTCCGTTTCCAGCAATTATTCGGTGCGATACCGGGCCGATGGACTTATGGGCCGAAGCCTTGAGTTCGTAGATGACCACTGAACCAATCTTGGGGTGATCAAAGCGCACTGGAACTGAGACTTCGATTGAGTTTTGTGGAATCGAAGGCGCCATCGAACCCGTGGCAACATTTCGAAGTGTTATGAGTCCGCAAAGTTGGCTGATAACTAGGAGTAACAACAAGAGAGAGATGAGGTTTCCCGTGTAGCTAGCTACACGCTTCCAGAATCTTCCGAATGCTCTCCAGTGAGGGTGCTTGAAAGTCCTTACACCTTCCCACTGAACCGAAATGGGCTGAGCGCCGGGTTCTATTAGGAAGTTTGATCTGTTGGCCTCGTCTACTTCGGAAAACAGAACGTGAGTGAAATCAACCCTTCCCGAACGTCGAAGAATTGAAACCCCTTCAACAATTTCGGTTTCATCTAAGGCGGACGTGACAATAGAGTCGCTAATTTCGTAACCGGAAGTTTGACCTTTGCGTCTCGCCATAAGCAGAACTTAGCTCGGGGTGCTCGTAAAGCCGCTGGATGTCTGCATGACCACCTTGGAGACACTGCCGGCATCAATGTTATTGATGAGGGTGCCTCCGACCATAATGGTGCTTCCATTATTGGTTGAGCCCCCATTATCTGATGCAGTGACAGTACCAAGGGCCGTAACGGTGGTGTCGGAAGCCTTGTAACAGATTGTTCCGCTGGTAGTGCAGACCGCTACATCTCCAGGGGTTACAAGGTCAGCAATTCCCGCACCGGCGTTGACGTAGTCTTCGATTTCAAATGTGGTCAATACATTGGAACTAATCGTCCCAAAAGACAAGGGACCTGACGATCCCACGAATGAAATAGAAAGAACGTCGTTATTGCAACTTGTTGTTCCGACGACACTGAACCCAGAAACTTCAAAATTGCTGGTATTACCTGCGGGTGGTGACGAGGCGTAGACGGAAGAAGGAGTGATAGTGAAGGTTCCGCCCGTAGCGCACGAAGAGACAGGAGTTAGAGATTGCCCGAACTGTATTGAACTGTTCTGAGTGGTAAACAGGATTGCAAAAACTCCAGAAATCATTATCGACGAAACACAAACGAGGAGGGCGGAACGTCCGCCGTATCCGCGACGACTCCTCCTTTTAGGTGATTCGATGAATATCTCTTTCATGCTTCACCTGAGTGGCTTAGGTCGACCAATTTGAATTGCCTATTCGCGCCTACTTGCAATGAGATCATTTGAAGCAATCTCGGAAAATCGCTGATGTTAATGGTTGGATCATTCACTACAGTCTCCGATTGGGTTGTAGCGATTCGAAATCCTCTTCAAAACCAAGTTTGGCCACAATTTGAAAGCTAAGTTTCACAGGTGGTGCCAGTGGGCTCTCTTGCCAGATTTCGACTTCGAGACGGTCAGTGCTGTCTAGCTCCTCAATAGTCAGTTCATAACCAGGGAGAAGCTCGATAACTACCGGAGGTGAGATTTCAATTCTGGTGGCCGAATCGTTCTTAACCCTTTCGACCCGCAATTCATCACTGAAATGGCGCTTCATTGACGTAGCCCCCGGCGACGGCGTCTCCTAAAGTCGGAGCCAAACCAGAGGACAACCAATGCAAGAAGTCCGTATACGGCGGCTTTGAGGCTGAAGTACCTTCCGACTCTGGGCAGAACCGCTACGACAATACCTTGCAATTGGGAAGTCTTGGGATGTTGCGCATCAGCATGAAGGTTGGCATCACCCTTCATGACCCATCCCGACTCCCCATCGCCTCCGACAATTCGGTGACCAACCGCTCCGATTATTTGCCCCGAAGGTGACTTGGATTGGTAAATGGCAACCATGCCTTTGTGAACGTGGAAGAAGGACGGTGAGATAGTGACCTCAATGTCGCCAGGTCGAATCCCTGGACGCATCGACCCAGTTGCCACGTTGCGGAGGACCAAGACTCCGGTCAACTGGGAGATAACTAGAGCGATCATGAAAACTGAAACGACGGTTAACAAACCAACAGAAGTTCCTCGGACAATTTTCCGGGTTTTCGGCAAACGAGTCTTCTTTGCCCGATCGACTCCTCCCCAGTCAACCGCTAGCGGTGCTTCTCCGGGAGCCAAGAACAGGCTCCGGCGATCTGACTTAGAAACATGGGAGAAAAGCAGTTTTGTTTCGTCAACCGAACTCAGGGGCCGAGTTATAAATACGTGTTCGCTAAGCCAGACGACTTCCTTGTCTTTAACAAGGGGGTCGTCAAGCGGCGTAAAGCGGTCTTCTTCTTTACGCCGCTTGGACTTCAAAGTGTCTCTCTTCTGCGGATTAACTTGTAAAGCCGCCGTAGGTTTGGAGCACGACGTGCTTGACCGAACCGGCGTCAACTGTCGGGTTGAGATTGGCAAGACCCACCTTAACAATCTGACCGCCACTCGAGTTCGTGACAGTGATGTTGTGACTACTGGCCGCTACACATGACGACCCATCGGTTGCACAAAACTCTACATCGTTCGCCGAGACTAAGTCACCCAGTGCGGCAGCACTGCTCGGATTTACTCCGTCCTTGATTTCAATGGTCGTGAGGCTTCCGTCGACAGCGAGAGGAGTGCCATCCGGCTTTACAAACGTAACCGCGAGAACATCGCCGGCACAGCCAGTGTTGTCAAATGTCATGTTCAAGCCAGTGAGATTGAATACCGCTGAGTCGTAGTCACCCGAAACGTATGAAGAGCTTGGAGTAATGGTCACATAATTACCATTAACATAAGCACAAGATTGAACCTGAGTTGCGCTTTGGCCGAACTCAATGTTCGATTGGTTAGTCTCAAACAAGATTGCCAAAACGCCTGTGACGAGGACAGCTGAGAGCGTGACCAGGACCAAGGGTCGTGCGAAGAGACCGCGACTTGGCTTGCCATTTTCAATTTGAACTTGAATTTTTTCCATTAGTTCCCTTTGCCTTAATAACAAAGCAACGGTAGCAAAATGAATTAGACAATGTCAAATTAATTGAATTCTGGGTATTATCCTTGTCCATATGTCTATACAAAAGTCGCGGTTCAGCGCTATTCCGGAAGATCTTGGTCGAGAAATACTCGCCACAATTACAGCCTGGGCACTTTTTTGCGTGACCCTATCTACCAAGACCCCAATCCTGTTTGAAGCTGATGACTATGCCTATCGGGCTTCGATCATCGCGCTTAAGAACGGCTTGATCGTTCTCTCCCAGAGTCAGTACACCCACTTAAATAGCCTGCTCAAAGGGAGCGGGGTTGTCGGGATCTACCAGTGGACGCACCTAACTAATGGAAACTGGATTAGCCAGAAAAATCCTGGCTTTCCATTCCTCGCTGAGCCTTTCTACCTGATTGGAAACCTAAGGCTTTTACCTGCTTTCTATGCGCTCTTAGCGGTCTTGGGCATCTTTCTAGGAGCAAGAAAGTGGTTGGGGTCGGGAGGGGGCTTCGTGGCCAGTGTCTGTTTTTTGTTCACGGGAGCTTCGCTCACTTACGGTTACCGAGTCACGATGCCAACCTTTACTGAAGCGTGTCTCATTGGATGCGGCCTAGGTTTGTTGATCTGGAGTTCATTAGCTGAGTCAAGTTCGCAAAGTAAAAACATTGTGAGCTGCGCGGCTTTCGCCCTGCTTGGCTGCGCTGTCTTCTCTCGCTACACGAATGCGGTGATATATGTAGGGGTGCTTGTTGTATTGCTCGTCGTGAGTAATAAATTTGGATTTAGCCGCCGAGCAGTAGTGAATTGGCTTGCAATCACGGGATTTTTGGCAATCGGAATTCTCGAATTCAATCATCGCTTTTATGGTGGCTGGTTGAACACCGGCTATTCCGGACAAAAGTTTTCCACCTCGCTGGCGAACTACCCAAAGAACGTCACTCAGATTCCTATTTTCTTAGTCGAAGCCATGCCGGTCGTGCTGATCGCAATTTGGGCCGGAATACATATTTTTAGACGTTCGAAGAGAAGGCTTATGGCGCCAAGCGCAACAGTGGACAATGACCGTATGTTCGCGATATTGCTGGTGGTGAGCACTGCACTTCTGTGGGCGCTGTACTTTGGCTACAACCGGACCGCCGTTACGTTATATTCAACTGCAGCGATCCATGTCGTGCGCTTCTACGTTCCAGCGCTCGCCCCATTGGCGCTCCTCGCGGCCTGGCAACTGATGAAACTGAACATCAAATGGCGGGTTGGGATTTTGGTACTTCTCGTCGTTACTTCGTTCTGGTCATTCCAATCACTGACCAAGCAATCGCCACCTCTGCCCGGTCAGCCCGGTGGTCCACCACTCTGGTCGAAGACACCTTTAACTAAGGCCCAGTAAACCTGCCATCCATGAGCTCATGGCAAAGTGATTCAAGCTTCTAATAGGGACCCCGACGTCACTCAAGATTGATAGGCCCACTCCCGCCATCTGGTTCCATTCAGTAGTGGCAAGGGAGAATTCTTCCGGCATTCCTACTTTGCGCAAAAGTTCGTAAATGTCGCCATCGGTTCGCTTAAAACCCGCCAGAACTGGATCGACCAAATCTGGGTGAGTAGGTAGGGCGAAATAAATCTCACGACGAAAGTCCCTCCAGACTTGTCGTGAAGGGCTGAATGACGCATTAATGGCCGACGCAAACTGCTGCGCAATTGAGTCAGATTCCTTAGGGGCGAAGGCAATCAAGTTTTCATGCACGACGGCTTCCACTAGTCGGTTGAACGCTTCTACGACTACATCTTCGTACGTTGGAAAGCGCGGAGTCACTGAAGCCGGACTAACACGGGCTGACCGGCAAATGCGCATCATCGAGGTATTAGCAATTCCCGACCGGGTGATTGCTGAAATCGCAGAGCTGAGAATTCTTTCGTACTTTTCATCCTCGGAGCCTTGTATTTTCAGAGGACCGTAGTTGTACTCGACGGGAGTGAATTCGCCGGGCCAGTCGTCAGGCATTTGAGAAATCAGGTCGGAGAAGGTCTTCATCATTTCAAAATTAAAAACGAGTTTCGACTGCTCGGCAAAGCGCTGACCGAGGGCGAGCGCCATAGCCCAAGCCCATCGAACTTCACTCGCTCGACCCTTACTTCCAGCGCTGCGGAAAGCCCGCATTACATCTTCTTCGACTACCTCAAGAATGGCCGGTACGCGAGGAGCAACCGTGATGCATTGGGCTAAACAGCGTTGAAGCTGATCTGGGAGGTTAGATTCTGCGTTGCTTTCAAGTTCGCTCAACCAGAGTGCGCCGACTTCGAGCCAGACCTCGGCGAGTACGCCGTCAACATCTTCAAACTTGTTGTAGAGAGTTCCGCGTGAGACCTCTGCGTCTTTAGCGATCATCGACATTGTCAAGTGGTCTCGACCAACTTCCGCGCAAAGAGTCACGGCCGAAGACATCAGCCGGTCTCTATTTGTATCGGGATTGGAAAAGAAGGTCACCCAGCAGCTTCCGCTAAAAAATACATCGTATCGACAATTTTTGACAACTGTCAATTTTGTGACAGCTACGTGACAAAACTAGATGCGCTCAAGGAATTTTCGGGTGGCCTCTTGCGTCGGGTTGGTGAATATCTGGTCTGGCGTCCCCTTTTCAACCAAGACGCCTTGGTCGAGGAAAACAACTTGGTGCGCAACTTCTCGAGCAAAGGCCATCTCGTGAGTGGCAATCAACATCGTCGTGCCACCTCGAGCGAGGTCCCTCAAGAGGTCGAGAACTTCACCAACCAAAGTCGGATCCAAGGCGCTCGTGACCTCATCGAGCAATAACAGTGACGGTTGCATGGCGAGAGAGCGAACGATGGCCACGCGCTGTTGTTGCCCCCCGGATAGTCGATCAGGAAATTCGGCTGCTCGGTTCGCGAGGCCGATTCGCTCGAGCAAAGCCATGGCGCGCTCTCGAGCGCTGTCCTTGGATTCCTTTAGTGAATGAACGGGGCCGAGCATGACGTTGTCGAGCACACTCAGGTGGGGAAAGAGATTAAAGGACTGAAAGACCATTCCGATGTGGCGACGAACTGCGTCGTCATCAATGTTGGGGTTTTGCAAGATTTGCCCAAACAGAGAGATCTCGCCTGAGCTAACCGGTTCGAGC
>Ga0208380_1000536_pt1 | contig 9900 bp, 11 predicted proteins | sample CryBogCBE27Jun07_FD_184570 | JGI IMG/M metagenome (GOLD analysis project Ga0208380, IMG submission 184570) | Freshwater microbial communities from Crystal Bog, Wisconsin, USA - CBE27Jun07 (SPAdes) | ecosystem: Environmental > Aquatic > Freshwater > Lake | place: Crystal Bog, Wisconsin, USA... | reverse complement strand
TCGCAAGTGTCTACTATCCATACTATGCGTTTGTCTTGAACTACCCTGGTGTTGGAACTGCAACCTTCTTAGGCGGTCGTCGTCGTAGGTAAGAATTCAGGCCAAGGGCGTTTCGTGTATTTCACAATATTTCGTTCTTTCAACTTGGATTCAATATAGAACAAACGATAGGATTCAACAGGGTCTTCTCGTTTGTATTCATTCGGCATAGCAAGTCGGAGTGGAGTATATCCAATAACGGGTATGCTTTCAGGAGGATTGGCAAGTAACCATTCAATATGGGCTTCGGTTTTGTGTGACTTTTGGTTTCCGTAACGGAATTGATATTCACGACATAGCCACCAAGCAAGATGACATAACCACATATAGTTATCGTAACTCTCTCGTACCCAGATAGAGGATGGGTGATTTTTGTGCGCTAATTTGTATGCGTTTTCTGGAAGATTTTCAGGATTGAGAACCCAATGTGCACAGTATAGCATCTGGGCTGATTCAATAATCATCTTAACAACGTGTTTATCGCAGTGATATTCTGCTGCTTTTTTGGGGTCGGTATGTAGGTAAAATATATTCATGGCTACATCTAATTTTCTAGTCTTCGAAAAATCCATTTTCTGTGTTGATAACAAATGAGTGCTCAACCCCTGACAACCAATGCTTCAAACCTAAAATATCCGTACGATGTTTCTGGCGCGACTTATCGACAACAGTATCCAAGCGATGTGTTGGCAGCAACGCGTCAGATAATGGCAGCGAAGACACCAATGCCTGTTCGTTATTACTTTCCGCAGAGCAACGATTATCGTTTGACAATCCTTGATGGGCGATTTTTGTTAGGTTGCTTTTCTTACACAAATAACAGCGGTTCTAAGGTATCGTGTTAATGATGCTTGATGGCACCGAAGACTCCCTTGCGAGTTTTGTAACCGTGTTTTTCAAGTCGCTTATCCTTTTTGGCAGTGTGTGATTTCTTAACAGATACAATTCTGCCAGACTTGTTGTACTTCAAATCCTTGCGAGTCAAACCACCTGAAGTCTTGACTGCGGTTCCGTGCATTACTTGGGCGCGAGAGCCAACTTTCTTCATACCTCCTTCCATTTGTTTCTACCTACGAAAGTTTATTGAAACGTGTGGAATGTTGTAATTAACTGGAGAAGGACTGTCTTTGAACGTAGAATCTTCTACACGACCGCAATAGATATCATTTACCCAATCAAATGGAAATTTGATAACATATTCCTTGTCTAAAATAAAATTATTACTATGATGAACCAATATTTTTCCAACCATTTTAGGGTACACAAATATTCTTAAAAATTCTTGGTCTATTCCTTTGTTATTGGTTGTAGGATTCTTCATAAAAATATCAAACAATTCTCGTATATTGAGGCCTTCAATTTTACGCATTCCCCATGTACCTGCTAACATAGCAATATCATGGCAATAATGGTCTCGAATAATGTGACATTTTTTAGAACTTTTTAAAAAGTTATTAATCGCCCAACGGTCTTTCCAATGAACTCTGCTATCAGCATCTCGAACAAACATTACATCCACACCAGCTTCATCAATTGCAAAGAAACGATACATAGTATTAACTAATCCAGTTTCATTTGTATATCGAATAATGGTATTTGGATATGACCTAATTTTTTCTACAAATTCATTTGGAACATCATTCCCAATATAAACAAATATTAACCATGTTGGATAATGTTTGTTTATCAGTTCTATATTTCCTATAATTCCATCGTAGTACAATGGATTAGGTTCTCCAAATAAGGAGAAAGAGAATACGTTTACCATTTATCTAAACGTAGGCAAATTTAACCTGAAAGGTGCACGTGGTTTTGTAACATCGCGAATAGCAGATACTACAAAGTCATTCATTTCCTTGTAATTCAAATATGGTCGAAAGCAGTGAAAGTCTGCATAATGTTCTCGATTAATTATGGATGCTAATCTAGAGCGATTTTCTGGAGAGAAAAGATGCATGTCATAGGCTCTATCTAATCTATGAAAATTTGTAATAGTATCATTCAATACAAGTTTTTTACCATTCCATTTATTGAATTTATCAACTAAGATTACCTGGTCTGTTCCCCAACCCTTACCACCATGTATTCCATCGTAACCTCTTCCTTCATACCAAGAATTGAGTTCTGCTACAATTCCATTTGTTCCAAACATTTCTTTCCAAATCGATGGAAGAGCAACATTGTAACACATTGAAATCTCTCCAGGCAGACAGACATCTCGATAAACTACAAATACATCATCTGGAACATTTTCAATTGAATCTACGTAATATTTTCGTGAAAGAGGAATCATATCCATATCACTTATGAGAACACCTTCATTTCTTTGAATGACTCTTGGATACAACAATCGAATACACTGTGCTTGAAACGCAGTATGAATTCCTTCTATAGGTGGTACAAGTTTAATGTAATTGGAATATGAAATAAATCTTTCTGGAATTTCATTTGCAATCATTACAATACAAACATCTGCTTCAGGAATCAATTTTTTCCAAGATTCAATAAAAATTGGAATGAAATCACAGTAGAGAGGATTCAAATCGGTAGCGGTCAAAATTGTACCAATCTTCATTTTCATATACTAGATTTAATTATGTAAATATAAATGAGAATATTGGTATTGGTACTTTCAAGTGATAATGGAGAACCTTATAGGTCATTCGAAGAACAAATAAGAAGATACTCAAAATCTCATAAAAATATAGATTACTACTTTTACAAGGGTCATAATGGACCAACAGAGCTTAAAGGAGATACTTTGTATTTGAATTGTGATGATGGGTGGAACGGTATTTATACAAAAACGATGTTAGCATTTCGATATTTCGAACCTGTATTAGACAATTACGATTTTGTATTTCGACCTAATCTATCTTCTTTCATTGTACTGTCTAGATACTACACGATAATGAAAGTCATGCCAAAAACTAGAATGTGTGCAGCTTTTATAGGTACGGTAGATAATGATTTGGTCTATCCATCTGGAGCAGGATTTACATTGTCTACTGATGTAGTCAAAATGCTATGTAAAGAAAATGTAGATAATCCATTATATCATCAGGCGCAAGATGATATCAATGTTGGATATTTTTTAAAGCAATATAAAATACCTATTATTGCTATGCAAAGAGCTACTATTGAAGATGGTGAAAATGTAGTAAAATTATGGAAAAACAATCCATCTGCATATCATTTTAGAATTAAAACATCTGATAGAATGAAAGATATTGAATCAATTAAACAATTATATTCTCTTGCTTATGAATTTAAATTTTCAGACAGATTTATTTAAGTATAGTAATAATGAGTTTATGTTTTATAATACCTGTAAAGCTAGACATTCCTGAACATGAATTTCAAATTAAACGATGTTTGGATAGTATTCGAAGAATATACCCAACTGTTAAAGTTGTTATAGCAGTTGCAAGAAATAGTCTGCCTCTTACAATAGAAAAAGACTCATATACAGAAATTGTTGAAAATCCTTATTTTTCAACTTGGGGGTGTTTACACCTTTTTAATCAAAATAAGTATGCTGAAAAGGCACTTATAATACATGACAGTGTAGTTTTATTAAAAGAAATTCCAGAACTGAATCAAGGTGTTATGTTTATTTATCATTTTTTTGAACCAACTCTTGATAGACCTAGAAATGACGAAGGTTATGAAAGATTATTACCGTTAGTTGATAGGATAAGAATGTTTTCAACTCATGATTTTGGATGTTTTGGAAATATGATGTATATTCATCATAATGCATTACAAGCTTCTGAAATGTTACCTATTATTCCTGAAATAAAAACCAAATATGATTTTGAATGTATGGAACGTATTTCTGCATATTATTGCAAGAAAAATAAAATTCTACATCCATCAATATCAATGTGTGGAATAATCTTTCAAGCAATATCCGACCCCTGGATTCATACAGAATATAATGATAAGAGTGTAGAGTATTTTAAGTCTATAGATTTTCCATTCGTATTTGCCAAGAGTATAATTGCCCGAAAGTAATTAATGGAGTGTTCTCAATGTAAAACACGATGCGATGAAATAGGAATATGCTTCAATCCAGCTTGTAGTCGAAATACATCATACAAGCTGAATACATATATAAAACAGTTAGAAGATTCAAAAGAATCCTTGCAGGAATGTATTATTCCAATTTTATCATTATTAAAACCCATAAAAGGTACAATATTTCTTACTGGTATAGGTAAATCAGCTCATATAGTAAGAAAGAATGTGGCAACTTGGCAGAGTTTAGGTATATCTGCACACAGCCTTCTTGTTCAGGATATGTTTCACGGAGATATGGGTATTCTTAAAAATGGAGATGTCATATTGTATACAACAAATTCTGGGAATACCGATGAACTTTTAATGGTTTCGAAATATATTAAAGAGAACTTTTCGGTTACGCAAATATGTATCTCAAATAATCCATCCGCGAAGCTGGCTTCTTTTGTAGACTATTCTTTTAATATCTGTAATTTCAAGATTAAAGAAGCAGATACTTTGAATATAGCGCCAACGGTATCGTGTGTAATTTTTATGACGCTTTTAGATATTATTGGCATTCATTTAGCAGAATTGAATGAAATAACACGAGAAGATTTTCAACGTAATCATCCTGGCGGAGATATTGGAAAAATAAAATAAGCAATTTGAGTAGAATGAAGATATTCTATGATGGTATAGATATTCACAAGTATCCAGAAGCAGAAGGAATCACTACAAACTGTACACTTATGGCTGGTAAGTGCTATACCGATTACTACAATTCGATAAGCAATGAGCTTAGAGGTCGACCTATATCATTTCAGGTCTGGGAAGATGATGTAGACAAAATTATTAAACAGATAAAGGAAATACATGCAATCGATTCTTCTATTTTTGTTAAGATTCCTATTATGAACAGTGAAGGTGTTTGGAATGATATTGCAATTCAATTCTGTATACATAATCGTATTCCAATTAATATCACAGCTATTTATACTCTTGAACAAGTTGAGAGAGCAAAGAAGCTTTTGGGAAATTCTGGACTTCCTAAAATCATATCTATTTTTGCTGGACCTATTTCAGATACTGGTGTAAACCCAGACCCAATTATACGAACTGCAAAGGAATTATTCAAAAATAATAGAAATACTGATATCTTATGGGCTGGTTGTAGAGAAGTCTATAGTATTGAAAGAGCAAGAAGAGCAGGTGCAGATATCATAACAGTACCGGATTCTATTATGGAAAAATTACCATCACTGCGTGCTGACCTTACATTGTTATCGCTAGAACGAATAAAGAAGTTCAAAAAAGATGCAACTAACAAGCTTACACGTATTTGAGAAATCTATTTAATGAAGTATATTCTGCTTTGCGGTGGTTCAGGAAAAAGACTTGAAAGTACAAATGGGTTTCCAAAGCCATTAAATATGGTTCTGGGAATACATTCTATTCAACGGGTTGTTGAAAGCATTCCGTCAGATGAAATCTATATATTTATGAATAAGGATTTGCAGGATGTTCAATTTCACAATACTCTGCATCATCTTGTAAAAAAGACTTTTCATTATATCTACTTAGACAGACCTACAAGAGGTGCTATAGAAACTGCCTACCTTGGCCTGCAAAAATCGAATATTGGAATAGAAGAACCGATTTGTTTTTTTGACAATGATACAATTTATACATTTAATTCCGATTTGAAACCTGAAACTGCAATTGGGTATTCAAAGGTTAAGGATGATAGACCATATTGTTTCTTAAAGATTGAAGATGGAAAAATTACCGATATCGCTGAAAAAATACATATAAGTGATACATATGCGTGTGGAGTGTATTCTTTTCAAACTCGAAAGCAATTTGAGGATTCTGCTTACTATATTATGTACAATGACATAACCTTTAATGACGAATTCTATATGTCTCTTATTTATAAAAACTTGATTACAAATGGTGTGAATGTACTTGGATTTGAAATACCAAAAGCAATCTGTTTGGGAACACCGGATGATATAAGTAATAACCTATCAAATATTCTGCCTGGAAATCTAAGAATCTGTTTTGATATTGATAATACGTTATTCACATATAGACAACCTGGCGAAACATATCTTGATTGTAAACCAATCGAACGAGTACTTTTTCTACTAAAAGAACTTAAATCACTGGGTCACACAATTATTTTGTACACTGCTCGTGGAATGAAAACATACAACAATGACCTTGGAAAAGTTATGAAAGCAAATGCTCAGGATACCTTTGAAACACTTGATAAGTACAATGTTCCATATGATGAAATATATTTTGGAAAACCACAGGCAGATATCTACATTGATGACCGAGCATTCAATCCATATATCAATTTATTTAACTCTATAGGATTCAGTCATCTTACTGAAAAATATGCTCGTTCTAAAATTCCTGAAAGTTCAAGCAATAAATTTAATGTTGTTTACAGAAATGGTAATGAAATCACGAAGAAAGGACCTCCAGATTCAATGAATGGTGAAATATTCTTTTATCGAACAATTCAAAATACACCTCTTTCTTCTCTGTTTCCTACTTTTATAGATGGAAGCCCTGGAACATTGAGGCTTAAATTTGTAGATGGATTTACGTTATTCGATATTTTAAAGGATAAATTGCTTTCTCCAAAACACATTCGCAATATGGTTGCTGATTTGGACCGTATGCATAATTATACAGGTATTCCAGTAACAATTGCAAAAGAGGATGTGTACAATAACTATATGGGTAAACTTATTAAACGTATTGAAAACAAGAACGATTATCCATTTGATAACACGGAAGAAGTAGTAAAAATTATTGATAGTAGAGTTAAGTCATATATACTAAATAAAAACACGGTCCTTGCTTCTGTAGTTCACGGAGATGCTTGGTTCAGCAACACATTAATGACAAAGCAGGGTACAAATGTATTTTTGGATATGAAAGGAGATATATTTGGAAAACTTACTACAAATGGAGATTCCCTTACTGATTTTGGAAAGATGTATCAATCTATTTTAGGGTTTGACTGTATTCTCAATGGAATCGAACAAGATGTTGAATATATGGATTCTTTGAAATCAGTATTCTTAAAAGAAGTATTGGAAAGAGGATTCAGTATTGAAGATTTGAATAGTGTGACAGCTTGTCTTATTGCAAAGACTCTTTCCTTCTTAAGTGTTGATATCAAAATTCGTGAAAAGATTTGGAATATAGTGGAGAACCTAATTAAATGAGCGAAGGAATTTCTCTTGGATGGAACTGTTATTCAACATCATATGCAGTCGATAACGGTATTCGAAAATTAAAAGCAAATGGATACAAAACGTGTGTTTTTGATACAATGCTTTCAAATTATGATGGCATAGTTAAATGTATTGAAACAGATTTCAAATATTTTACAGACCCAGAATATCTTGAAATTATAAAAATTCCTAGCTCTTCTCCCTATCTAAAAAATGAAAATATACTGTACAATAAGTACTATAAATTTATATTCAATCACGAATCACCAGGACATGCCGATCTTTATTTAACAGAAAGATGGCCAGGAGGAATCAATCATTACATTCATAATAACTATCAACTGTTTATTGAACGATATAATAGACGTATTCAAAATTTTCGAGACTACTTGAATTCTGGTTCTGAAATAACATTTGTTATAACTTATCCAAATGATAATCTTGAAGAATTAAAAAATGCATTAACAAATGCTTATCCAAATTTAAAGTATAAAATAGTTCGATTAGATGTTGAAAATCAGCAACATTATGAAGACCATCTAAGTGTTATGTATTTATTTAAATGTTCAAATGATAACTAATGTAATGTTTAATGGTGAATATTTGCATCCAGAGTTTTTGAAAAATATTGATAAGGAAAAAATTAAAGTGATATTTGAAGTTGGAGCACGTGATGGTAACGATAGTGTGAAGCTATCTAACTATTATGAAAATAGTCGCATATATTCCTTCGAGTGTAATCCAAATACCATAGATATTTGTAGAGAAACTCTAAAACCTTATCCGAATATAAGCTTTTACGATTTTGGTCTTGGAGATGTTTCTGAAAGACGTTCATTTTTTCCATTCTCTTCCGAAAATCCAGGAGCATCAAGTTTCTTCAAACGAATCGATTACGATAGTACTATGACCACTATTGAAAATATAAAAATTGAAACCATTGAAAACTTTTGTAAGCAGAATGATATCAATCAAATAGACCTACTATGCATGGATACTCAAGGATATGAACTAAAAATATTGAAAGGATGTGGCAATATTCTTTCTACCATTCAACACATTATCATTGAAGAACCTAGGCAATTTATTAACCCGATGTTTCTACCACCTGGGTTACATTCAAGCTATATAGGTGCTCCTACACATTCTGAAATTCAAGATTTTTTAACAAGCAATGGATTTCTAGAATCTGCTCGTATCTTTGAAAACTATTTAGAAGACAACGTGATGTACAGTCGTATGTAATAAGATTTTTCAGTCACAATTGAAGTTGTATTTACAAACTCAATTGTGGGTTATTCACCCTTTTTATGTTAGAACAACACTAACAACATATAAACACGTATACCCAGTGTTTAGTTGGAGTATGCAAGACCTCCCATACCAGACATCACACGCAACACGTTGTAGTTGACGGCATACACACGCACTTGAGCAGTACGTCCAGATCGCACGGTGTTAACGGACACAGTGAGTTGGAGAGTGGCCTTGTCAATACGAGAGAAGTTGCATGAACCAGATGGCTGATGTTCCTCAGGCTTGAGAGCGAAGGAGTAGACGTTGATACCCTTGGAAGGAGTACGAGTGTGGTGTTGGTATGGTTGGACAACCGAGAAGTATCGTCCCTCACGTTCAGTGAATCGGTCCTGTCCGTTGAGTTGGAGCTTGGCGACTTCAACAGGGTTCTTACCTTCACACTTGACTCCAGAGGCAAGGATGACCTTGGCGAGCAAGTAGTTGGTGGTGTCCTCGAACACAACCTCCTGTTCGGCAGCACCTGAACCGACTCCAGCAATATTGGAATCCAACCAAGAAGAACCTTGGAGAGATGGACCAGATTGGTTTCCAACACCTGGGAGGTAAGGACCAGAAGGACCATCGGAAGTAGTTGGGACAACAGTTCCAGCTGCACCACCACCCAAAGATCCACGAGCAAGGACGTCCATCACGATACCCTCAGTAGTGAAGTCATCGGAGTAGTTGAATGGCTGCATACCGTTAACCTCTTGGATGAAAGGTTGGTTAGGAGTGCAGTCAACATACGAGTCACGTTGGACAACCCAGACAAGCTCCTTGACAGGGTGGTTGAAGTTCAACTGGATCTTGTTGGAAGAAGAAGTGATGGATTCAGCACCAGTGAATTGGAGTTGCTCAATGAGGTACTCGTGAGTCTGTTGGGCGAAACGACGTCGCTCCTCAGTGTCCAAGTAGATGTAATCAATGTACAAAGAGGCAGCAGTCAAAGACTGAATTGAGGTAGGAGCAGTCTGTCCAGACACCAACTCAACGTAGGTGCAGTTGATCCATTGCTCGAACTCAACGTTGATACGCACTTCGTGGTATTGGAGGGCGATCAAAGGAATGGCCAAACCAGGATTTCGGCAGAACCAGAACTGGAGAGGAATGTAGAGAGTTCGGGCTGGGGTTCCGGCACGAGGAGCACAGGTGTTGGTCAATTCAGATCCAGCACAAGAGGCATCCAATTGGTATCCACGGTTGTCCTTCATCAAGACCAAGTCGTGGGTGTTACCAATCATATCATCAAGAGCGGCGATGGTTCCGGCATCTTGAGAAAGCTGAGTCCAGATTTGCATCCAGTCTC
>Ga0208380_1000532_pt1 | contig 9948 bp, 22 predicted proteins | sample CryBogCBE27Jun07_FD_184570 | JGI IMG/M metagenome (GOLD analysis project Ga0208380, IMG submission 184570) | Freshwater microbial communities from Crystal Bog, Wisconsin, USA - CBE27Jun07 (SPAdes) | ecosystem: Environmental > Aquatic > Freshwater > Lake | place: Crystal Bog, Wisconsin, USA... | reverse complement strand
ACGTTTCTTATCATCGCTTAGACGTAACATCATGTCGTATTCACGTGCCCAGCGTACACCGTGTAGCCAAGTTTCCAATCCTTCTATACTGCCTACATATAGTTCAGCATCGCGACTGTAAATTGGCAAAGCATCTGGATCCTTAGGTTTAAGACTTAGGGCACCATGATCGTCACTCCAATCACTGTGTTTGCTTTTGGCAAACTTAAAGCCTAGCTTGTTAATTTCTTGTTCAAGACGACGGACTCGTTCAATTGTGTTCCAACCACTCATAGACTGCTTTCTAAATTGATAATGTTGCTATTGTATAGTCTCTAGATAATATTGTCAAATGACTTTGAGCAGACTTGACAAGTTCTATGATAGACACTATAATATACACATATTAGGCAATCCAGAAAGGCACACTATGGAAGCACTCAAAGAAGTTACAGTTTGGAACACAGAATTTCAAGCCAACCACACTTATCTACTAGATAAGGATAAGGTCATTGCGTACATTAAGTTTCATAAAGGCGAGCCAATATGGGGTACACCTATGAAGTTTGACAAGCGTTATCGTAAATTTGAAAAGGCGCCTTTGGCCCTATTTGAATCTAGTCCAAATTGGAAGAATCTGCTCAAAGGCTTTGTAGAAACTGCTCCTGCGTTACCTTTTATCAAGAAAGTGCAAGGTAGCAGACCAAACACATGGTATGAAGTAAACACAGATGAAAAGACCTGTACCTGCCCAGGATATACCTATCGTGGCTCTTGCAAACACGTCAAGGAATTGGAAGTACAATGACACCTGAACAAGAAGCATTTTGGACTGCGCTCAAGTGTGACGCCAAATGGTTTGCTCACGTAGCAGTCCTTGATCTACAAAATCTTACCGGCGACACCTTTCACAATGCTGTTGATCAGCTATTGGCACAGATGTACAACTATCTATCGGCTGAGGACATTAGCAACGTGATCAAGACCTGGCTCTCTACCTACAATCTACCTTTAGATGCTCGAAAACTAGGTCCTGGATTTGATCTCGTACATCAGAAGGTTGGCTCTTATATCATGAGTGATACAAAAAGGATTAGAGTAGTGGAGGTTATATGAAATATTTTATAGTTAACAAACTGGACAAGCGACACAAGGGCTACAGTCAATTTACACACTACATTGTGCCCGTTTGGTCTGCCAGCCTAGATGATAAACTCAAATTCTTTGAATGGCGCAAGTGGTGTTGGACCACGTGGGGGCCTGGACTCGAACGTGACATAGCCATTGAGTTCGGTGGCAAACAGTTTGAAGTATGCCGTTGGGCCTGGCATACCGAGGATCGAGGCCGTAGGCTGTACTTTGCCAGCCAAAAGGAACTTAATTGGTTTATAATGACTTGGGGAACAGAATGAAAATACTAAATGTTCGAATTGAACTACAGAACCCATTTGATCGTTGGGACTACTTTACTAATTTTGGTTGGATCAGCGGCATGCTGACCAAATATACAGTTTGGGAACTAGAGCACAGCTACTACAGTCCTATGATGTTTGATTTTGAAGTTAGACTCAGCACTAGAGAAGATCATGCTGGATTTGAGTTTGGCATAGGTATTTTTGGTTATGGTATCCATTTCCTAATCTACGATACACGTCATTGGAACACAGAAACCAAACGTTGGGAAGAGAGAGACTTCAGTGAGTACTTTGAAATTAACCACTAGGCAGTGGCGCAGTATCCGGGAAGAACTACACAAGGAACACCCAAAGACTGTATTCATGTTACGCCACAAGATGAAACAGGTCTTGGGCTTTACTGTACGCGAGCATTCGGGCTACAGGCCCAGAACAGCCAAAGAGCTAGAGGACTACGACCGTAGCGATAATGTTTGGCACGATGCTGAAAAGGATCGCAAGTTCTATAGAGAAAACGTCAACGAATTTGCCATATGTCTTGATTTCTATAATGAACGCAAGTATACTATGTTTCTATTAAAGTTTTCAGAGTACCTAAATGGATGAATTAGAACAACTTCGAACAGAAAACGCTAGGCTTGTAGAAGAGCTTAAACGTCTCTATGGAGTTGACCGACCGTTTATTTGCGGCACAGCAGGCAAAAAGGGCGCAGACAATATGTTTGAATATGTATTAGTTTGTCCTGCCTACGGTGCAGATGGATTTGCCCTATACAAGAAACACAAAGACTATTCAGCCCCAGGACATTAAAATGACATTAGAAGAACTACAAAACATATTTAGACATCAAACAACTGTTACTGAAGATTACAAACCTCGTAGCACAGTTGATTTTATACTGATCAATAACGGTAATAAAACACCCAGCACACATCCTAGTGATCAGCTGGATACATTGCTGACAACTATAAACAAAAATGGTTATGTATTCGATGCCTATCGAGATCGCACACCTATATTCATAGTACCAGAAATTATCCAACCTCTATGAAAAATGTAGCTGTAGGCATGTTCCGATTACCGGGCATTGCATTTGAAAAGGGTGAAGTGACACCCGAATTGGAATTAGAAATGATTGCCTGGGCCCAAGAAGAAGGTGTAGGCATGAGTATGACTGAGAACTTATGGAGTTTCAAGAAAGAAGCTCATAGAGAATGGTTCATACTTCGATGGAGTGATCATTTAGTAAAGGTAGAGAAAGATGATTAAAGGACTAATGGGCTCAGATGGAGTCTTTGTAGAAAACGGCAATACAAGTTTGCCATATATTAACCAAAACAGCAATAACCCTATGCAGGGCATGATTAGAATATCGGGGACTGAGCTACAGGCCTTTGATGGCACAGCTTGGATCAACTTACCCTCCAGTTATGCTACTGTACGTATGGATTCGAGCATTGTTAGTTGGGTACGTGACAAACAGACTAAAGAAGCAGAACAGAAGAAAGAGCTAGAATATCTAAAGCGTCGTGCTGAAGAACATCCTAGCCTTAAAAAAGCCTATGAAGCCATTATACGTGCCGAAACCGAATTGAACAGAGGAATTGACAAGGCTGTAGACGATTTTAAACTATTAGATAAACTAATAGGAGAAGAACAAAACAACGAAGGCATGTTTGTGCAAATGCCCTAGCCGGCACCTTAAGGACACTATGTTTAATTCAATTTATATACTACTATCACTCTTGTTCGTCAAGCATTGGTACATTGACTTTGTCAATCAAACTAATGAGGAAGTCCAGGGCAAAGGCATCTACGGCAATGCATACGGGCTTATGCACTCGATCAAGCATGGGCTGATCACTGCTATCATATTTGGATTATTTGTACACGATTTTGACGTAGCCGTAATTTGGGGAATTCTAGACTTTGTCTTGCACTATCATATCGACTGGGCCAAAATGAAGATCAATAAACGATTTGGCTACACTGTTGAAATGCCACAGTTCTGGGTATGGTTAGGTGCAGATCAACTAGCACATTCATTAACCTATCTATTTCTAGTGTGGGCTATCACATGATTGAACGTCTAGTCAAGGCTTTAAAAAGCCGTAGCCGTAAAAAGAAGTTTGAGAAAATGAAACAACAGTTGGAAACTCCCAAGGTCAGGAGACCAGCCGCAAAGAGTGTACCAAAGAAATGATTATATATTTAGACATGGACGATGTAGTAGCCGACTGGATGCCAGCGGCACGTGCTATTGTAAATCGTAACTGGAACTATGGTGAACGTATTCCAGACAGTGATTGGGATAAGGTAAAAGCTAAGGCTCGATTCTATAGAGACTTACCGGTCAAGCCAGGAGCATACGAGCTTGTTGAATATTGTAAAGATGCACTAGTCAAAGGACTAGCAGATGAGTTACGTTTCTTAACAGCGTTACCGCATGACTACTCTGTGCCATTTGCTGTCTATGACAAAGTACATTGGGCTGACAAACACTTTCCTGGTATCCCTATGTTCATAGGACCATTTAGCCACGACAAGTGGAAGCATTGTCAACCTGGCGATATCCTTATTGATGATCGTGTTAGTAACTGTGAAGAGTGGATTCGGGCAGGTGGTAGGGCTCATATCTATCGTACTTGGGAGGAATGTAAACCATGGCTGGAACAGACGTTAAATTCAAAGGCAGAGGTTTGATACAAGTCACAGGCAGAACGGCCAATGACGGATATCTCAATCGCTGGTTAAAGGAACATGTGACTCCTCCTAAAATCAAATGGCAAAGACTGCCAGGACTCAAACTACAGGCCTATGTAGATGATATCCAGCCTCGAGGCTTTGAACGTGGACTCCGTGAAGATGACATGGATCCTATACAGGCTTGGAGCCAAGAATGTAGGTGTGGCACACGTATGAGCTTCAACACATGGAAGTTTGACAGCGCCAAACAGATTACTATGTTTCTAATGAAGTGGACATCATGACCCTAGAAGAACAGGTAGCAGATGAACTGGGCCAGGCCATGGCCCGTGAAGTTGATAGAGAGATCCTTTGGGGCACACTCACGGGCCTTGGGTGGACTCGGGTCATGATACCCAAACTGATCGATAATCGCCATGCTATCGATATCACCTATTGGCTAGAAGCCAACTGTAAAAGAGCCTATGAACGCAGTGGCCGTGACTTTATATTTGAAGACAGTAAAGATGCCAACTGGTTTAAGCTACGCTGGGGCAGTGAATGATACTACTGCACAATGGCCTATTTCTTGAACACGAATATACTGTGGTGCAAGTCAACGATCGTACGCTGGTACATGATTGGTTAGTAGAGTCGTTTGGACGTCCAGGTACTCGTTGGTTCTATAATGGAAACAAGATCTATTTTAGGGATGAACGAGATTGGATGTGGTTTGAATTGAGAACATAATATGGCAATAACACAAGAACGACAAGAAATGCAATTGGCTATGCAACTTAAACAGGAAGGTTGGATACATGACATAACTGATCTATCAGTTTTAGAATGCCAAGAGCGTGCCAATTGGTGTAGAGATACCTTTGGTCCTAAATATTCACAACTGTATCCTAATGCATGGGCTGGCAAATGGTTTGGTGCTGAACTACCATTCCAATCAGGAGGAGTAATACCCAATAGACAATTTATCTTTATGTTTAGGGATGATAAAATTTACACTATGTACAGGATGATGTTTCCCAATTGAACGATACCATACTACCTTTGCCTAACGGAGACTTTACCACAGTAGAGCATATTAAACGGCATGGTCCATTGACTGTAGTGGTACATAGCTTTAGAATGGGCGATGTAGAAGACCCAGATCTATATGCGGCCGAACCCTTATGGCATTGGCAAAACACCGACATGGGCAAATGGGTAATGGAGAACGCTGTACAAACTCCTAGTTGGCATAGGGATCTTAACTCGACCACCTATGGCTATGTCTACTCAATTCAAGCAGAACTTAGTCCAAAAAACTACACATATTGGTGGTTTAGATGGGGCCATGAGCTTGACAAGTTGAAACCTTGAGGCTATAATTAAAGGGCAGTAAAAAACTTGTATACCAAGTTGCTGTTTATTTTTATTAACCAAAAGGAGAAAAGCGCATGGCATATCATGCAAAAATCACAGCCCAGTTTGGCGCAGACTTATTCAAGCTGTTGGGCCCAAAAGCCAATCGAGTCAAGTGGTCTAGTCTTAGTCCACAAGAACGCAAGAGCAGACTCAATCGAATCCCCGTTTATATTCCAACACGTAGTCTAGGTAAAGCACCTACGCTAGTCGATGTTGTGATCTATTGTTTCAATAGACTAGTAAACATGGGTGCGGACAATCCACTATTAGGAATTGATCTTCCAGAATTTGAAAGTTTAGTGCAGGCCGCAGAACTTGGCAACGTTCCAGCGATGAACTATACAAATGACCTACTTAGAAAGATTGATCAACTGTATAAAAACGCACACAAACAACGTGATGTGTTTCTCCGTCATATATTTGAAGACATTGTGTTCCGCTTTAACGCAGGACTAGTGTTTCCAGGTATTGGACGCAAAGACAGCAAAGGTCGCATCTTCGTTAACGACGCACAACATCGCACATTAGCCTGTATTATTCTAGGTATTGAAGATGTCCCAATCGCCTATATTGAAAGTGATGACGAATACTGGGACGTAGCACAGTACGCTGGTATAAACATTCACAGTTTGACAGCAAGCGAGTTTGATCGTTATCGTATTCGTGTACAGCGTAGAATTGAAGCTGTTGCCGCAGGCATGCCTGTTGAGGAAGAAGACGAGCTCAGCTACGAACTTCACGAGTTATTTGATAACTTAGGTATCACTGTAGCTGAAAAAGGCGACAATGCTCCTAACGGCAGTGTTGGGCTAGTGCTTAACAGTATCGGTAACATGATCAACTATCGTGAGACCTACAAGAAGGACCACTTTACTCGTGCAACAGAAATGAATGCCCGCATGTTTCCAACATGCAAGTTCCAAACTGCCAATAGTTGGGGACTGATGGAGTTCTTACGTACACAAGACGGCACTATCGACTCTATGGTAATGGACTATGCTATTACTAATAGTCTTAAGAAACGTTGGACCCGTGATAATGCTGGCAATGCTATGCACAAAAACATTAAGGACTCTTACAAAGACCAAACCAATGTTAATGCAACTAACAGCCGTGTTCCAGAGCCTGTGATCATTGCAGAAGGTATATATCAAGTATGCGTAAAATATGCTCCTGAAATAGCATGGAATCCTCCACGCTGGCCAGAGGGTGTATCTAAGTTTACATTTCCATTGGTATAATCATGCAGAACTATCAGACTATTAACGAATCTATTGCCAATCGCAGTCCTTGTACTAGCTTTGAAGATAATACCTATTACACATCGGAACTGTTTGAACACTTCTGTAGTAATAGAGATTATAAGTATGTAACAATCTACGGTTACTACAAAAACAAGTACGATTGGACTGATGCAGAAGCACTAGAGATGTATAATAAAAGTCCTGATAGTTGGAAAGATGGACTAGGTGTCGTTCGATTGTTTGATTGGGGTAAAGGCGATAATCAAATTGACCTTGCACACTCGGATAAAGAATGGCACCTACCTGAACTTGATCATATTGTTAGCCGAGATGAAGCCAAACAGTTAGGATGGACTCAAAAACAAATTGATCATCCTAGTAACTTTCAAGTGTTGGCCAAGATCGTTAACCGTGTTAAAAATAATTTAACTAAAGAAACAGCTCTAGCAGTTTTACCTCTAATTATAGGACAATTTACCAATGAGGGTATTAGTAACAGGCCATGAAGGATTTATTGGTCGTAACATGTTGGCCTGGCTCAACCAAGAAGAAGGTTGGACTATTGACGGATATGAATGGCATACAACTGAGCGTCCTGATGTAAGCAGTTATGATTGGGTCATACATCTAGGCGCTATTGCCGATATGACTTGCACTGATGTAGACCAAATACTTAAACAGAACTTAGAGTTTAGTCAATGGCTGTTTAATGAATGTAATCAACATGGTGTAAATTTACAGTACGCTAGTTCTAGCAGTGTCTACGGCGACACTAAAGACTTTAGTGAAACGGCTGCCTGTAATCCACAAACACCCTATGCCTGGTCAAAGTTTTTGTTTGATCGTTGGGTATTCCAACAAGATATAAAGATCTACGTACAGGGTTTCCGTTATTTTAACGTCTACGGCAAATGGATGCATCTACGCGGCAAGCGCAGTAATGCTATCGTCAAGTGGCGTGAGCAGGCCCGTAAGGAAGGCAAGCTCACTGTATGGGAAAATGCAGAAAACATCAAACGTGATTGGACATGGGTCGGAGATGTTTGTCGCTTACATATAGACTTTATTAAAACTGTAAACGGATCGGGTATTTGGAATTGTGGCGCTGGACTAGCACACAGCTTTTTAGATATTGCTGAAGAAATAGCAGAACAAGAAGGTGTAGAAATAGAATTCGTACCTGTTCCAGAAGTAGAAAAAACCCGTTTTAGACATAAAACTAAAGCAGATCTAACACATCTAAAAGAAACGATCGGTAAACGTAAATGGTTAAATGTATTCGAGTTTCTAGCACAGTAGAAACAATAAATACATAACCATGCGAATAAACGAAATTATATCAGAATCACAGTATCCAGTTTGTAAATACTGCGGGCACGAGCACGAGCAATCACTAGATGAAAATGGCCGCGCTTCACGATCATTATGTCTAAGTTCTAAGCCTAATTCAGATCTAGGAGCCAGTATGCTGGCTAGTTGTAAAAGTCAAGGACTTAGAGCTAGAGAAGGTAAGAAATCGCACAAATTAGGTAAGAGTCCCAAGAGCCGTGTTGTAGTAGGCGGACACAAACTTAAAGGTAAAAAGTACGGCGGCAAACTGCCCGACTGGAGTTAATGTGCGTATATTAGAAGTTATACTTCGCCCCGAAGATTATCCAGGAAGAAATCTTTCAATCGAACCTCCCGATAAAAGTGGTGATTGGAAACTGTCCAGCCCTATTCCGGATCGCTGGATCAATTCTAAAACTAAAGATGTCGCTCTAAAACCAGCAGGTGCCCCCTTAACTCAAATTAAGAAAAGAGATTTATCTAAACAACCGCCTGATGACAGTGGTGAGTGGATGGACTATGGCGATTCGTGGGTCAATAAGAAGACCAGACAGTTTGCCGAAAAACCACAGTATGATAACTTATCTATGGAACCAGTTGATGCTACCGCAGACAATAACGTAGATAACAAAAAAGATAACAAACCAACCGACAACGATGTAACATCAGATCAAACTACTATTAAGAATAGTAAACTAAATTCAGGACCGATCAATGCCAGTATGATCATGCCAGTTCAAGGTCCACTAAACACTACTCATACTTTCGGCAGAGCTCATGAAGGAGTTGACCTTGTAGTCAATAGTGGTACACCAGTTAAGGCTCCGGATGCTGGAACAGTACGTGTAAACAAAGGCGCCAAAGCTGGAACCTATGTCAGCATTATGAATGCCAAGGGCGAACTGTTACATAGACTAATGCATCTAAAACAAGTTAATGTCAGCGACGGCCAACAGATTAAACAAGGTGATGTTGTTGGACTTAGCGGTGGAGCGAACTTAGATCCAGGTAAAGGAAATGCACACGGAGCTCACTTGCACTGGGAAGCCTATGCTAATGGAAAAGTCTACGATCTAACCAGTTTTGTCAACAGCCATCAGCCTGGTAACAATAATCCTGCTCCTAATGAAAAGAAAGAAACACCTGTTGAGCAAACAGCTAATAAATTAGTTTTCATGTTTAATGGCCTAAAAGACAACTCAGCAAGAATAGAAGCATGTAAACAAGTTGATAGGCTAGCGGCTAAGATTCCAGGTGCTAAACTACTAGAATATACACAAGGACAACAAGCAGTGGCTGAGATTAAGAAAGCAGTTACAGCCAATCCAAATGTTAAAATAGTATTATTTGGATTTAGTAAAGGTGCAGAAACTGCTGTCCAAACTGCTGCCGCATTGGGATCAACCCCCGTAGCATTGTTGATAACAGTTGCACCCTATGGTCCATACCTAAAGAATATGCAGATCAGTAGCAACGTCAAGCGAGCCAGAAACTACTATCAACCAAAAGAAATTGCCGACCAAGGAGTTAAATACACACCACAGTCTGGTAGAGATATACCAATCGACGAAAAAGATGCTGTTCATGCAAAGATTATTGACAATTATACTGGCGGTATGATTACAGATGCCATCAACGGAGTTAAGTAATGAGATTTCGAGAATTTAAAATAGTACTAGAGGACGATGCCAAGGCCAAAGCTGTGGAACCAACAGCAAGCCACGATTTTGAAGTGAGCCTACCATCAAACAAATATATCAGCGTTGATATCGCAGATATTCAAAAGGCCTTATCTGCATTAGGATACGGAGAACTACTAGGAACAGCTGGTCCAAACAAAGATGGTATAGATGGAATCAGAGGACCATATACTCGT
>Ga0208380_1000525_pt1 | contig 10023 bp, 8 predicted proteins | sample CryBogCBE27Jun07_FD_184570 | JGI IMG/M metagenome (GOLD analysis project Ga0208380, IMG submission 184570) | Freshwater microbial communities from Crystal Bog, Wisconsin, USA - CBE27Jun07 (SPAdes) | ecosystem: Environmental > Aquatic > Freshwater > Lake | place: Crystal Bog, Wisconsin, USA... | reverse complement strand
CCCTTTTGTGATTTTACTCTGCAGAGTATCAGTGATATCAGTGGCGCTTGTTTCATCGCCAAAGGTAGCTTGTTTAATCAATACCATTGTTAGTTGGCAAATACAAGATTTGCAAGACCACTTACGATACGCAGGAAATTGATTGATTCCACGTAGACTCCAACTCGGTATGTGTAGGTGAAAAGGATGTTGTTATTCACTGTTTGAATGAGTTGAACCACTTCATTCGGCGAGTATAGATTAATATTTCCAGGTGGAATGATTGTTGGTGTCTGGTTGAATACAGTTGATCGCAATACACAGACTGCAGTTTGTGTTGATCCTCCACCTGATCCTGGTAAAACAGCAAGAGGAGTCGGCTGTAAAAGAGTCAGTCTCAGAATCACCTTATTGAACATACTTCCATTGGCTGCTCCACTTGGTTGATACTCATCGTTGTTGAGAGCAAAGGAATACATATAGGTTCCTGGCAACAAATCAGGAGTATCTCCCGTAGAGTGTTTATACATTTGAAGAAGCGAGAAGAAGCCTTTGGGTTTGGTAGCGAACCGCTCTTTTCCATCAAATAGCAGGAGTGAATCTACTACACTATCTCTTGGATAGACTGACGTTATCTGCTGTTGACCCGACGAATACATATTGGTTTGTGGATTTCCATCAATAGAAGACCAAGGGGCTCTATTTGGATTGTCCCAGTTGGTGTAATTATCCCAGTCGTTATTGCTAATCTTATCACTGCGATGAGCGTTGAAGACTACTCGTGTAACCAAATTGAACATTGGAATCTCAATATCTGAATTTGCACCGAACTGTCCTTCGTTATTCACGAAGCGCACATTCTTAATTAAGAATGACTGATCTGCTTTTGCTAATTGATTCATTTCCATTTCTGTGAGGTAGATAAAGTTGCCCTCAATGTAGGGATCTGGAAAGAAGTTGGTCAGAGTTGGATTGCTTGGTGTTCCGTTTGAGTTTGGAGGAGACAAGAAAGAGCTCAAGAAAGAAGGAAGGCCAGTTGGAATTGTTGCATTGTATGGACTGACACGTTGGCCGTATGTGATAGACCCCGGTTTGGTATCAATCACTGTATAGAGATCATTCAAAGCACGAAGAGTTACGTTGATATAGACTTCAGAGTTCTGTAATGAGACCAATGGTAATGCAAGGCCTGGATTTTCGCAGAACCAAAAATGAAGAGGAATAATCAATTGACGAGAACGGATAGATGGTTCAGGAACCTTGGTTTGAGGAAGAGCAGATGGAAGACTCAACGGAGTAATCGCGTGAGGATATTGATTGTTTCTGTCAAAAGCATTTGCAGGATCATACAATTCTACAACGTTACCAGTCATCTGATCCACAATCTTACGTTTGTTCTCATCGTGAGTCATATAGGAATACATCTTCAACCATTCACCACGAAGAGTTTGAATGACTTGACCGTTGGCAACAAAATCTACATGATCGATAAGATTGTATCCGATGTTCTTTATCCATTGAAACTCGTAACCGATAGCAGTGCATCGTGGATCATACCCAGCAGGTGGTGCTTGACCATTCAGATTCACTAATGGCGACCATATATCTGGCAGAGTGAGAACCAAATAACAGTCGTGAATCATCTGTGCATACCGATCAATACGACATTGAAGAGTCTTTGTGATAGAAGATGAAAACTCAAGGTTGGAACTGGTAAAACTCATACGAATCTGTTCCATTGCAAAATTGCTGTGGCGACGGTATACACTACGAAAATGAGTCATAGAAGGATTTCCATTGACTAACTCATTTTGAGCGCCTACACCGACAAGTTGAAGTAAACCTCCAGGCATTCTATTATAAATGGTTTTCAAATGTTTATATTGGACCACCCGAGATAGTGCAACATCTTGAAGTGAATACAGCAGATGGTTGGGGTTGGGCTTGAATAGGAACAATAAATCTAACAACTTGATCAGCTTGGTTTGCGACCACAGAAGTGTAAACAGTATTGTTCTTTCGTTTCTGAGGAGAAGGAGCAACAGATGCTGCAGATGCAATAATCTGTCTCTTCTTGTATGTGAGGTAATCTTGGGCTGAATTTATTTGCATTACTTCTTGGCGAGAGAAGAAATGTCTTCACGAAGGCCAGAACACACTTCTTTCCAAGTCTTGAACTTATAGGAAGATGCAGCTGCCTTGTATTTATCGAGATTGTCTAACATCTTCTGCATTGCCTTGGTAACATCTGAAACATCAAAGCTTGGCATAACAAATCCAAGAGGCATTGTTCCTGCTGCATAATAGTGACTATCAGGTGCAATACGGATTGCAACATCATCATTTAAAAATGTTTCATAACTACCAACATCCGTAACAATCTGTGGAGCACCAGTGAAGAGATGCTCTAATTGACACAATCCATATCCTTCTCCATCAGACATATTGACACCAATATCACCTACATTATAGAGTTGATTAATCATCTCATCTGTAATATTATTAGGAGGAGCAGTATCCACCATAATCAAATTGTTCTTGTATTTTTCCAAATCAAGTCCTGCAATCTTTATCTCTTCTTGGTAAATACGACCAATATCGTAATGTGCACCTGATTTTGGATTGAGATTGGTTACAAACAATGCAAACAATGGAGAATCGGGGTTCTTCTTAAGAAGTTTTACAAATGCCATAACCATCAAATCAAGTCTCTTACGTCCGCTGTTTCTATTTGCATTAAAATAGATGATACCATTGTCCGGAATAGGTAATTTCAAAGTTGTTCTAAGACTCTTGCGTACAGAAATATCCATCTTCGTGAACATCGTAGAATCTACTGCGTGTTCTAGAATCTTGATTTCTGGATGATCACTGCCATAGGATTTGTAAATTTTTGCCCACTTTTCAGTGAAACAGTAAACTCGATCAGCGTGTTGATTGATACTGTCAATCAAAGGCTGTGCAATTCCAGTATATACTTGATCAACATAAATCCAAAGTTTAAAAGGAGACTTTTCACGATCGTGTTTCATTGTTTCGATGAATTTATGAATAATCAATGGATCGTTGTAGATCATTACAACATCTGGATTCACCATATCAAGGTACTCATTAATTTTATTGAATCCAAATCCCTCCTCTTTTGGATCTTCGTTTGCTGCAGCATCATATTGAATGACTCCTTCAGGAGCTTTACGTAAGGATGATCTGTTTGGATGGCGTTGGAATCCAAAGTGATAAAGTTTCACATTGTCTATTCCTCGAAGTTGATCGAGCAAATTATAAGCTACTTTTGAGTAGCCAGTAGTTTGATCTGTGTGCGTACTTACGAGAACAAATCGCATTATATGTTAGAAACTAGCAGTCTTTAAGTGAAAACATACTTAATTTGATTTGGACCCGATAATATTCCTATTCTCATAAGTCTTTGATTGTCTTCAAATGCAGGTCCATCAAACACTTCACTTGTTACCGGATCTATCAAAAATAACATTCCTTTGATTTCCACCTTTTGTAACTTTCTTCGTCGTTTTGTCATATTTCGCAAATACGATACATCGAGACTATCACTGTTAATAGATGGTTTGAAAGCAAGGTCTTCACCAGTCGCAGAACTGTCAAATCTCATACACGATAACATTGGTTTCTCTTTTCCGTGCAACTTACGATGAACTTCGCAATCAATGGCTGCTTCTTTTAAGAGGACTGAAATACGCTTTCCAACGACATCCTTTTCATACGCTACTTCGTACAACGATTCATCGGTCGACATAAATACCTCTTCTGGCTGTTCTCCAGTATATCTTCGAATTGAAGTATCATTACGACGAATGGGTACAATGTTAGGATACTCAGTCGATTTGGACTCTTCTTTGTTGAACACACTCATATAGAAACTGACTCGCACTGTTCGTTCCTCTTCTGGTAAACTTGCGTGAGAATTGATACGAATTGCACGACCTATTACTTGATCGTGTCGCGTTGGTGTCCAATGCGGTTCCATAATGTGAACGTGTCGAACATTCAACAACGTGATACCCTCTGCTCCTGAAGAGGATGCCATCATCAAACACAGCTTTTTAGGTTTGCCTTGTAAACTGGCTTTCAAACTTTCTGGAAAGTTGTCAGCATAGGATTCATTGAAAATCTGTCTTGAAAACTCACGCTGTTCCGGTGTCTCTTCACCCGTGTAAAACGCATATGCAGGTTTGGATGGATCGAGTGTAGGATCTTCTACCCACTGATTGTTAATTTTGGTAACCTTGTATTCCTGCCATCCATTCGCATCCAGAATAGCAGAGAAGACTCCTAATCCTTCCAACGAACGATATTGAGAATATACGAACTGATTACGACGTTTTTCACCTCCCAATGTACCTTCGACATTGTTCAACATCTTCAACATCTTGGGACTGAAAATAGAAAGGGCTTCTTTTGAAAGATATTTTCCAGGATTGTTACGCATTGTGGTCAAAGCTCGATCATTTGGAGAAACGTTATCCTCTGTTAACATATCATCATCGCTTGCATCTTTCAATTCAGGAGGAACAGCATAGTTACAAGTCAAACGTGATTTGACACGGAATGTTTTGAGATCATCGTTCATCGTAATGCTTGATTTACGACTGTCCTGTCGAATCTCTGCCCAACGCACTTCCAAATATCGAGAGAACTGCTCTTTTGACATCGGTATCAATTCCAACATCTTATCATCGTCGACTCTGCGTGGCAATACAGTTTCATCTGCACCTTTGTAGTAAGAAACCAATCCTTGAATACGTCTCTTGAAAAGCAATGGATTTTTGATTGTAAGACCATCCAAAAATAGACCCACGAATTCTGTATAATCCGTTGGCAAACATTCCAACTCATCCACGGTTATTCGTTCGAGTGCAATTTGAGCACCTCCAACTTCTCCCTCAAATTTATCCTTCCAAGAAGTCACCCAATCCTGTGCAGAAAGTGGTGTCTTCATTTCTTTCACATACTGAACCGCGATTCGATCACCTTTTTCGTTGTAAACACTTCGAAACTGAGGAGGATTTCGAGTAACCATCACATATTTTTTGACGATGTTGAATTCAATTGTATCGACATCTGGAATACCTTTGAGTACATTGGTAATCTTTTCCTCATCCCAAGTTGGTGGAGTTGCAAATGGAATATTGATACGATCAATCGGGCCTCGCAATAGGTTCATTAGGTAAGATATTTCATTGGGTCGGTTGATAATTGGTGTTCCTGAAAGAGCAACTACCTTGCAGCCTTTTGCGTGATAAATTTCATCGTAGAGCCTTCTTGCAATTTCAGATTTGTTGACAATACGTGAGATGAAGTTGTGAATCTCGTCTACAATGATAACCGCATTATCATATGGATTTGGTTCACCTTCTTTGGCAACGTATTTTTCAATATTGTTACGAGAAAGACCGTTGTAACGAATGAATGTAAAACGTTGATGAATGATGTCCTCTATTTGAGCACGAATAACAGCCTTCTCGCTTTCTGGTAAATTCTTAAAATTAGGTTCTGCACCCGGACTGGTTACGTAGAACTTACCGTTGGTAGTCAAAAAGTTATCGGATATCTTAAGAGCAAGTGCTTCACGGCGACTTTCTTCTGTCAATGTTTTCATAGTCCAGTGCTGATCATAGGCATAGATTGGATCACCGCATTTACGAATCTCACCTAAATAGTTCTCTTCCAGTGACGCAGGCAACATAACAAATACCTTTGAGTTTGACATCAAGGACTCGGCTACTGCAATCGAAGAACAGGTTTTACCCGAACCCAAGCCGTGATAGACAAGAAGACCTCGATAAGGCGTCTCAATCAACAAGTAATCGCGGATAATCTTTTGATATGGAAAAAGTTCACGATTTCCAGTTCTATCTTTGTTATCTCTGTACTTGAGGAAGACACGAGTTATATAATCTGCAAAAGTCTTCCTATTTGGAAGAACATACGGGGTAGCCATTGTTAATCTGGACGGAAAAAGGTGTGCGTAAATAACAATGTTTCCCACTCGTCGCAACCATCGTATGTGGATGGTTACTATCTATCTATTCCTTGTAGCAGGGTTTCTGTATTTGAAACCTGATATTGCGTTTGGAAGAGAGGGTCGTGTTCGTCCATTTGGAACCTCAACAAAAGAAGCAACTATATTCCCTCTTTGGTGGTGGATATTCTTCCTTTCAGTTGTATCCTATGCGATTACAGTTCAACTTGCTGGATTTCGATTTCAAAACTAGAATGTTTCAAATGTTTCAACAATGGTTTTGAGTTGATTTAACATCGACTTTCGTTCTGAATGATGAGGCCTTACTATAGTATGAATTTCTTGAAACGACTTCCATGAGACCGCGGAAATCTCCCGTCTTTGCATGGGTGTGAACTTTTGATTAATATTCACCATTTCTGGATTCTTTAGAATAGCTAAGAAATAGATGTGTTTGTACCGAATGTTATTGAGACCAACAAACGTCTCTTCTAACACAATGTTTTTCATAACAAGATAAGCTTCTCTTGGAATATTCGTCTCTTCTGTAAATTCTCGTATCGCACAATCCAAATCAGTTTCTCCTCTTACTCGCTTGCCTTTAGGAAATCCCCATTCCGGTTCAGTGTAAGTCGACATATATTTGACCATCATATCCAATCGATTGAGTTTCTCGAACTTCTCTTTTGAGATCGCATAATCCGAGGATGATCTGTCGTCACCCCACCACTGTTTCCAAACAACATCAAATGGATTACAAGCAACAGTTGCTTGTTCAATGATTGTCATATTCGAAAACAATTTTCCGATGTACTCTTCATTATTCAAGTCATATTTGCCTCTCATAAACTCTGCAAAACTTAGACTATCTTTACGGCGCACCATTAGAACACTTGTTGTATCCACATTCACTGGCAATGTAGGCTTATCGATTAAAATTAGTCCACACGACAGTATCGGATCTTTACAAGTCCTAAATAGGTGTCCTTTCCCCCCACAGTTATTACAAAACATTACGGCTGGTTTCGATGATAGTTGCAAATTATTAGTCCGTTTTTCCATTGTATAGTTCCACTTTCTTTCAATAAAGTCCCTTTCTAATGATAAATGCAGGTAGCGCCTACTACAAGCTCTTGGTTCCAACCTAAAAATATGGCAATGACTGTCATTGGAACAATCATCTTAATTCTTATCGTTCTTGCTATCTATAATGTTCTTCGTTCATACGCTGGTCTTCCTGCAATTGGTGGAGGAATCTTACCAGCAGCAGACCAAACGCCGACCGCCATAGACGGAAAAACAGGGACCGTGATTTCGGCTTCCAGTATCTCCGATATGAATCAGGGGTCTGATTATGGTGCTCAGTTCTGGATGTATATCAAGGACTGGGATTACCGCTTCGGTCAAGAAAAGATCGTAATGCAGCATGTTGATAACTCCAACAACGCGATTATAGGTCCCAAGATTGCATTGCATCCAACCGATAACAGTTTGATTGTAACTGTGAGTGTCTATCCTGCTGGAACAAGTGCGTCTTCTTCTACTCCTGCTCCTTCCAATGCCACCTCTGCAAATGGTGATAGCTTCTCGTGTGTGGTTGAAAACGTTCCTCTTCAGTCTTGGTTCTCTGTTTCTACCACAGTCTTCCAACGCAATCTTGATGTCTACATCAACGGACAACTTGTGAAGTCTTGTATTCTACCTGGTGTTCCAAAACCTGTAAGTGGAGATATTCAAGTTGGTCCAAAGGGCGGATGGTCCGGTTCTTTCTGCAACCTTCACGCATATGGTACTATGTTGACTCCTGGAGATGCACAATCCTTCTTTGGAGCAGGAACTACCTGTGGAGCAGACACTCCTAAGAGTTCAGGAACCAATACTGGAGGAACAGTCTTGACAATCTTCGGATACAAATTCACGTTCGGTATCACCGACTCGAGTGGAAAATCCGTCTTTAATTTTGGCTTTTAATTATAATGAAAATATTGATCAAGTTTCCGACCAGGTCAAGGCCTAGTAAGTTTCTTGAGACTTTAAGAAAATATGTAGAATTGGCCAATCATCCAGAACAAATGGGAATTGCTATTTCCTGCGATGTGGATGATCCTTCTATGCAATTCGATATCTATCCTCATTTAGCAAAATTCGAATGGAAACGAGTCTTCTATGGAGAAAGCAAAACAAAAATAGAAGCCTGCAATGCGAATATGGCAGATGTGGATTACGATTGGGATATTGTAATTCTTGCATCCGATGATATGGTTCCTCAAGTAAGAGGGTATGATGATATCGTGAGAGCATACGGAAATCGTGGTAATATTCTTTGGTTTGATGATGGATTTTCAAGAGAACTTTGTACACAGTCGATTATGGGCAGAGATATTTACAATAGCTTTGGTTATCTCTATCATCCAGATTATAAGAGCTTCTTCTGTGATGATGAATTTACTGATTTATGTAAGGGTGAACTCGCAAACAAATGTATACGAAGTCGTCAGTGTATAATTAAACACATTCATCCTGGAAATGGGTTTCCGGAATTGAAAGATGAACTTTATAAACGAAATTCACCCTTTTATTATGCAGATTTCAAGACTTATATAAGTCGAAAGAAATATGAATATGATTGGTCTATTCTTATTCCAACTCTGAAAGAAAGAGAAGAGAAGTTCACAAAACTTTATAACAAAATTCTAGAACAGAAGGATAGAATATGTCCAGATTTAAAGATCCAAATTTTGGCAATGAGCGATAATCGTGAAATGAGTGTAGGTCTTAAACGTAGAAAATTACTTGAAAATGCAGCAGGCAAATATATGTCATTTTTAGATGACGACGATGATGTTACCGATGCTTATTTTGAAGATGCAAAAGCCTGTATTCAAGGAGGATTTGACGTAGCAAGACTTCGTGGTCAAATTGGAGACTTCACGTTTACTCACAGTTTTTACAATCCTATATGGGCACCTGCTGCAAAAGATGGTGAGTTTCTTCGTCCTCCTAATCATTTGAACGTAATGCTAAAAGACCTTGCAAAAAGTCAGGAGTTCAAAGATTTGAGAAATGGAGAGGATACCGATTGGGCTATTCGCTTATCCAAGTCAAACTATCTTCAAACCGAATACCAGTCAGACCATTCAAGAATTCATTATATTTACAATGTTCGTTATCCTATTAGTCAATTTCATATCGAACAACAAAAGAAGATTGCATTTCAAGATATGTTTCAAATATTGGAGCCAGCAACACCTAAGAAGCCGGAAAAATTAAGGTTTGGGCCAAAGGGGTTTGTTTCTAAGTAAAGAACAATGCCAACCTTCCTCTACGTGTTAGTAGGAATATTCCTATTTCTATTCCTGCTAAGTCTATTCTTTAGACTGAATCACGCTATTCAAGGCGATCAAGTAGTCTTATTATCCAAACCTCTTTCTGGAAAGAATCATATTACTGTGTCTGATTCTTTGATTCCTCGTTCTTTCAATCAACCAGAGGGAATCACGTTCAGCTATGCAGGATGGCTTCTAGTGAATGACTTCACATTCAACTACGGAAAGGCTCGTCGTGTCTTTTCCAAAGGAGACTGTCCCGGCCTATACCTTGACACAACTTCCAATGGCCTGATGGTTGCTGTCAATACCTACGGAGCAAAAGAGACGAAGGATTTGACGGAACCATTAACCTTGTTTCCTACTGGCCTCGTTCATTGAACCAGGAGGACTTGGATAAACTTGTGAAAGCAATGCCAACTGACCTTTACACTCCACCTGCCTATCCTCAATATTTTGATATTACTTGGTACACTGGACGACTATAATTCTGCTCGTGCCTTACGAGTTTTGCGTAATAAATCACGCTTCTTTTGACGGCGTGTTTTACTATCCGATGGGTCATAGGTAAAGAAATACTTCAAGAATTCTGGAGAAGACTTATTACGAGAAAGTTTGACATATACCTCGGCTTTTTCTCGTTTTATCTCCGCAAGTGTCTTTTGTTCTCCCAAACAATCAATCGGTGTCAGAATAGCAAATCGTCTAGAACTCTTTTTA
>Ga0208380_1000524_pt1 | contig 10037 bp, 15 predicted proteins | sample CryBogCBE27Jun07_FD_184570 | JGI IMG/M metagenome (GOLD analysis project Ga0208380, IMG submission 184570) | Freshwater microbial communities from Crystal Bog, Wisconsin, USA - CBE27Jun07 (SPAdes) | ecosystem: Environmental > Aquatic > Freshwater > Lake | place: Crystal Bog, Wisconsin, USA... | reverse complement strand
TGCGAATTTCTTCGGCACGAGCTACATCTTCTGGTTCGATTTTAAGTATTTTGGTATCAGGAATAACCATTTTGGTATCCAATGTATAAAGCATCAAAAGTTTATTTGATTGCTTGTTATACATGAGTACTCCATCATCCGCATAAATCGGTTCAATGTCTTTGACATACGAACCGTTAGTCCGTTGTGCGGCACAAGCCAATTCTAATACCTGCTGTGTGGGAAACTCTTTTGGTTGCATATCGCTCTCTGTATGAGTTAATATACAAGTATTTTACATGAAAATAAGTCTCTTGTCAAGCTGATCTAAATGCTGATAGACTTTTTTGGCAATGCGTTTGGTAACATCATTCAATCCAAAATGCTGTATGTAAGCACGAAGCATTGGACTGGATAAATTGGATCCAGTACGCATCTTGCTCATAATACTAATTCTGCCCAAATTTCTACGAGCTCTCTCTTTATCCATAGTTCTTAGCAGTTCTATAGCAATACTAAGAGCATACGCATCTATTTCATCATAGCTGGATAAGTATTTGTTGTAGGGGCTAAAATCAGCTGTATAATAGTCTTGAAAGTCTCTTCGACTACTTTGATATTGATGTCTGTATTCGTGAACAGTGGCATCATAAATTTCTATAAGAAAACTAATTATTTGATGCTGTCCAAATTCTTCATCACCGATTAGATTATGATGTACAATAATTTCGATTGGAGTTTCGCCATTCTGATCATTTTCGGAATCGTAATAGGCTTCTACATACCACTTGTCGGGATCCCAATCTTTAATACGTTTAGTTTTAATTGTTAGATCGAACTCGTGCTTTTTGAAAGTACGTCTAGTTAATGCTATTAATTTTTTGAAGTTGGTTAGTTCAGGACTTGATTCTTGAACACTTTTACAAACATTATATACACGTTCAAGAATGACATTCATAGTTACAACCTATAAGTTACTCTGCCCTTGGTTAAGTCATACGGGCTGACTTCCAACCTAACATTATCTCCTAGGATAATGCGAATTTTGTTTTGCTTTAATTTCCCGCCCATATAACAAAGTAATGGGTTTGGCATATTTTCTACTCTAACCCTAAACATGTTACCGGGTAATACTTCTTCCACCGAGCCTGTAAGCTCAATAATATCGTCTTTAGCCATTAGTTGCCTTTGAGATGGTCCACGAGCCATCGCCCATATCGGTCCATTCCAATGTGTCTCCTTCTTTCCAACCTTGTAAGTCTAGCAATTCCTGAGGTAAGGGTAGAACAATGTCTCCGCTACCATCGTCTGCTTCTTCAATTGTTACTGTCCAATGCGTCATAGTATTATTTACTCTTACTCTTCGTCATCTTTATAAGGAACTGGTCTCCAACCTAACCGGTTTAAGTCCAACTCAATTTCTTCAGTTACAACACCTTCTGGCACATAGGTACGACCATCTTCGTCCAGTTCCGGTTTAGTTCCATCTAAGCCGTGACCGCGATCTTCATTACCAATACCACTACAGTACCAATCAATATAATCACCTTGCTCTCGCATATCAGCAATTATACCACCAGCATGGCGCCAAGAGCAACCCCAGTTTTCTTCTTTCATTTCCGGCCACAGTTCACGTCTGCGCCATTCCTGATTGCACATCGCGGCATACAAGTTTTGAGCATAGTTGTCACTGGCTTTGACCTTGTCGCACATTTCTTTTGAGCTACGGAGATCATACTCCATGTTGTTCTTTTGCCAAGCAGGATCTACAAGATTAGCTTCATCTTGTTCACGCCAGGTCTTGTACATATTAACATAGTTAGGATTTGGCTCTTTGCCCTCTTCCTCACAATGTTTGAGATACCCTTCTTTTTGAAAGGTATGGCGTTCCGGACTCGATGCTACTTTTTTCACTTATGAAAACTTCCTTGGAAACAGTGACGTGTTTCGTGACCCAGTGTATGCATATTGGTAGACTTGCCTGTTACAATGGTACAGATATTTTCGTTGTTAGGACCTTTGTCCCAAAAACTACAGGCTTCTACAGCATAGCCAAATCCACCAAACTTACGCTTACGACTTTCTGATTCACATCGAGCTTGTACATTATCCACACTGACCCAATTGATTGTAGTTGAGTTGGTAAAGTTATTACTAACTGGAAAATTAGCCTCTGGATCCTCGTTTGCGAATACGCTAGATGCCGCTAACATTAGTGTGATAGCTATTACTTTTTTCATACGTGCCTTTCTGTTTGCCTAAAAATGGTGTAGACGGTAGGATTCGAACCTACAAAGTCACCCTAAGGGCTAGACCCTTGCCCTCCGTTCGCCGAAGCTACTAGGAGGAGGTATACCAAGTTCCACTCACGTCCACATTATAATTATACTGCTTTTAGAACTTCTTGTCAAACAGTTTGAATCAATGGCCTAAAATTAGCTATTGGGCCCAAATTGTAAGTTTGATCAAATGCTTTAAATCCTAATCGAGCAACGTTAAGATATTTTGGATTAATATGTTTGATAAAATTTCTAAAATCGCTATCGATCATTTGATAAGTCATAGTACCATTATGTAATTGGTAAAACCAATTATCGTGATCTGCCAAAAACATCCTAGTAGCTTTTTCGCCTTGGAAAACTTTCTTTTCCAAACTAGGATATATAGCAGGAACTATACTACGCTCATATCTACTTTGCTGTAATCTGCGTCTTGGAAAACTAAGTGTTTGATCAGTTTTCATCATATACTTTAATAAGTGGGCATGTTCGGGCCTAAAAAACCATTTGGCAATAGTATGACATTCTTTAACTAGCATAAGTGGTAATTCTGGAGTAAAGTAAAATAATACATTTTCAACATTACTGTAAGGTATCTTAAAAGCAGGTCGTTGAACATTTACAGTTATATCGTAAAATGCCATATAGAGATTAGTGCCATCGCTAATAACAGATGGCTTATCTATTCCATATACTATGGCAATACGTTTTCCTGCTTCGGCCATGTCTTTAAGGTGTTTGTATTTTTCTAAACTATATCTAGCTACAGTTGTAGGATGTATCCAGTCGGCACTACTATATAACCATTCATCAGTTTGATATCCTAACATATCTTCAAAATAATCGTGAAGTGTAACTTTAATGTTAGGATGCTTAGTTGAAATTTCCTGGAGTAACGGAATTTGAGCGTAGATGGTTTCGCTTATTTGATTACTAGCTCTAGTATCTCGTTCATTAAACTGAACATTTTTAATACCACTCATGGGTGCGCTAGCTACAACTTCATCGATAGCAATACCGTTATTTAAAAAAGCCCAAACTGCGTTAGTACTATCGGCGCCGCCGCTGCACATGACTACAACATAATCGAATCTTTCTCTAATTTGTTGAGCCCTTATACGATAGAATTCATCCAGACTTGTTGCTGGTTCCGATGTCCAGTCAGTGGCACTAAAAACTTCTTTGTTAAAGTGCCATTCGATATTAGCTAAAGTTTTATTAGCTTCTAATATGGCTTGAATTTTATCAGTGAATAGTTGTGTACCAACTGAGTAATGTCCTAAATAATTATTCATAATAACCTATATCTGTTCTGTAAACAAAGTCGCCCATGTCTTTATTTTTTAAAAATTCATAAAGTCTCGATCTAGACTTTTCAATATCTTCGTCTACTACTGTTAGTACAGAATTCAACAGTGCTCTATCTCTATTATGCTGAATATAAATGTTACCTGTATTAGGATACAAATCTGGATATCTAATATCAGTATTAGGTACTAAATCTAAAGAATAATCCTTGTTAACTAATCTTAACGATACAGCAGTCTGCCCTGAAAGTTCAATAGGCTCGAGTAGTTGATCTTGAGCAATATCATACAACAGGTCAACTAGATTATTTTTCATTGTAGGTATTATACTTTGTATTTCAGGATCGCCCGGACGAGTGTTTATTTCTAGCACATACGGAACTTTGTCTTTGCCGATCATAATACCTAAATATAAAAAACCCCTATAGTCTATATTTTTAGATCTAAAATAATTCCATAATTTATTAGCATACTCGTTTATTATAATATCTACATCTTTTACTGGACTATATGACCCCATACCAGATGTATTGAATCCTTGATCGTATTCATAACGTTTTTTATAATCTCTAGCGGAACCAATATATTTCCAACTTGTATTATTGAACACAGCATGCCAACTATATTCTTGTATGCCCTCTATAAAATCTTCTATGCTAACATATTGATCTACATACTCGCCGAATTCTTTATTTAAATTACGTTTGAGTCCGTATTTTAATAAATTTTCGTATTCTTGAACTACCGAGTCATCGGTTACTACCACGGTTTGTAATCCAGCTCTCCAGTCTCTTTCAAATTTAATAACATATGGTCTCGGAATTGTAAAAAAATTATCTACAAGATCTTGTGCCTTCATGGATTTACTATTAGGAGTAGGTATACCTAATCCTTTTAATAATTTCTTACCTTCTATTTTGCTCCACTCAAAAATTCCTACGCTATGGTCGGGAGAAATTTTTAATATATTTCTTCTGTTACAAATTTCGTGAAACTCGGGCCACATCTGTATAGTCAAATTAGTTGCCAAAACCATGTCAGCATCTGTAGTTTCTAAAAAATCTAAACCAATTCGAATATTACCAGCATCTTTGATATCTTCAGAATCTATTACAGTATATCTATCGCTGTCGTAACACAAAAAAGATGGTTTGACATGATATATCATTTTTACACGATCATCCTCCAACAGACGTTGGGCAAAAAAATCAGCACAAGCGTTACTTCCAAATATAGCAATTTTCATAGTGAGATATTTAACCTATATTGCCATTATATATGTATATTACTGGTATGTAAACCTCTATGATAAATAAGATATCATTCGGAGTTATGCTATGCCATACCTATTAACCACTACTTTTAACAAACCTGATAATACTCAATGGTTCGCCCAGCAGAATCCAGACGAACATGCCGAGTTCATGAATTGGGTGAATTCATTTCCAGGAGTGTTAGGCATGACTGGAAAAGCTATAGACGCTCATACCTTTGAACGAATTATAGTTTTTGAAAATAAAGAATCATGCGAAGCTTTTAAAATAGCTAGAGATACACACGAAAAACAATCAACAAGACTAGCACATGCTACTACCAATTCTATAACATTCACATACGTAGAAACAGAAGTCTGATCTAACACACACATCTAGTAGTGACATTAAATATGTCACCGTGACTAATTTTACTCTCAACAACCACTTAACATATACAATCGGTGATCGACTTTTTGGTCACCGTGAAACTTCTTTTGAGAAGTATTTTGTAAAATTAGGACAAATAGATCCTGATCAGTATGCTCGCAGTAATTATGTAGATGAACTACACAGAACTGCTAAATCTGTACTTGACGAATTTGGTAAAGATCTTGTGGTATTTGTTTCGGGCGGAACTGATAGCGAAATCGTTCTCAGAAATTTTCTAGCTATAGGGCACCGTCCGCGATGTGTGACTATTAGATTTCGTCATGATTACAATGCTTTAGATGTAGCCGAAGCAGTTGCTTTAACTACCGAGTTAGGGCTAGATCTTGAATTTATAGACTTTGATGTAAAAGACTTTTACTTTTCAGGTGAAGCCGCAGAGTTTGGCACTAGCATACAATGTACTCAGATTACCTACTTAATGGTTTATAAAAGTATTTTAGATTTAGGTGCGCCTGCTGTAATGGGAGGCGAGACTCTGTTGACTAGAAAGGTAGACGCTGACTCTAGCTATTGGTATTATACTCTCAGAGAAAACGAAGATGCCAGTGCCATGCGATTCACTAACAAGTATTCTATACCTTTAGTAAACGAATGGTTTGCCTATACTCCTGAAGTTCTACTTTACTATTTAGAAAATCCGTTAATTCAAAAACTAGTAACAGACAAGTATAATTATAAATTAACTAGTGTTAGTAGTAAAAATGCTATATTGGCAACACTGTATCCTAATATACGTCCAAAACAAAAAACACATGGATTTGAAAATCTGCTGGCATTTAATTATGAAGCATACCAAAGCATATCAGGTCTGCAGATAAAACGATTAGAAGCTAGTTTAGATGGTATTGAAATTAACCAAGCCATACGTATGCTTCGGGGGTTTCTATGAATATAGAATTGCCTAAAGAACCTAGCCGTATAGGAGTACTGGTCAGTGGCGGATTAGATAGCGCAATCTTGTATTATCTAATAGCCAAACAAAATAAAGAACTAGGTAGTCCGCATGTTGTACAACCGTTTACAGTGATGCGTAAAGAAGGATCTCGTTATTTTGCTAGACTTGTAATCACTCATGTACATACTGTTTTAAATTTGCCTTATGTAGATTTGTTTATGGTGGGCAATAATACATTACCGGAAGAACAACAGGTTAGATCGGGTGTAATTCATTCACAAGCCTTGGGTTATAAGCCTGTGTATAGTGGTCTAATAATACAATTACCACAGCATATGATCAACTGGCAACCTATACCTTACACAGAAACTGAAAATTTCAAAGCACCACTGAAAAATTTAGATAAAAAACAAATAGTCGATCTTGTAGTAGAACAAAAACAAGAAGCTTTATTTTATATTACACATAGTTGTAGTGTACTTGAAATAGGCAGATGTAACGAGTGTAACGGATGCAATGAAAGATCTTGGGCATTTGAACAACTAAACTTAACTGATCCAGGTACTATATGAAAATTTTAAAATTAACCGACGAACATAAATTTAGCATAAAACATTTTTTTCATAGTCCCAAGTTCATGGGTGTAGAATCTCAAAAACACGATTCCAATGAAGACAAGGAAAAATTTGTTACGTTGCATCACACTACCTTTTGCCAAACTTATTTGGACAATTCAAAAAACTATCATGCCTTCGGTGCTATAGACGATCATGGTGAAGTATGTGCCCTGATAGCATTTTATGAAAGCTATGAAGATCCCAGCTGGTATTGGACACATGTTAAAAGTAACGATGCCAAAGCTATAAAATTAGTATTAGATGCTGTAGTGGATTACAATGAATCTCGTAATAGATTTAAATTTTACAGTATGTTTCCGTTAAAGTACGATAAGGTATATAGACGTTTGGCATTTAGTAAAAAGACCAGTAGTCGTTACGATGCGTATAACGAATTTTACGTTAAGGCTAGAGAAAAATGTATCTATACTTTGCCGTGGCAAATTTTGTATAATCGTACACTTGTTCCCGTAGACACAGTAGTACGTTGTACCTACCTGAAACCAGAACATAGAAAACTACCATCGGGCGGCAATTTATAATGTTAGTTGCTGGAGAATTACGGATAATTGTGCCTGATATAGATTTAGAATCTGTTGCTGAATTTATCAACTATACACGGGATGAATATGAGCAAAGTACTTTCTTTTTAGAAGACAATGTATACTTTAAAAGAAACAACAGGCACTATCCGTGGAATCGACGAGTACTAGAATTCAAAGGTGTTAAATTTTTTAATTATGATAAACAACCACCATTTGATACAGTGATGCCTATAGTAGATTCATTACCAGTAACTGAAAAAACTGTGATATTGTTATATCAAGAATCGCAAGATGGCTATGATTTTAATTTTCATTTTGATGCTGAGTTGGACTACGGTTTTAGAATTTGTTTTGGATTAGATACCACTAAAACATTCTTGGAGTTGGGGCAGCTAAAAGACGAATACATAGAGCATGCCAGACAGCGTAAAAAAATTAATAATGATATGGTAACTGACAGAATATACAAACTCGATCCACTACGATCTAATACTGTATTGTGTTTAAATGCTACGCATTATCCTCATCGTGTTCCTATCAACAGTAATCAGCCTAGGGCTGTCTTAATTGTAAAAGGAAATAATACCAATTTGTCTCAGTTAGATTTCCTGCAGAGAATCGATAGTTTTTAAATGATCGATGTTGGCTCTGTAAAACTTTCTTTCTAGATCAGGATTAAAAGATAAGTTTGTCCTATTGTGTATAAAACTCCAGTTGTCATAGATTAGGATATCATTAGTATCCCATTTATGAACATACATCATATCTGGCAGTGTTTCGAAAAACTTAATATATGGATCTAAGACAAGTTTAGGTTCAACTGCTTGCCCATTTAATAACACACTCTTAATCCAAGCTTCTGTTACATTGTTTTCAGTATCGTTATAATAGTTTATTCGCAAACTGGCCTTACCGGTTACTGGATGTATCTTAATAAAATCAAATTCTCGAATATCTTTGTTTTCTATATGCCAGCTTTGCTGTATAATTTTTATTTGAGGAATTTGTTCTTTTAAATCGGTAGGCAATAAATCGATAGCATCTTCAATATTAAGAAACCCAGTAAGTCCGGATTCCGGATTAGGATTATCTACTAACCACAAACTTCGCATAGGGAACGGATTGTTCAAATTATTAGGAATGTCAGCGTGATAGGGCATACTTAACATAGCTAGTCTAGGACTTGATTTATTACTGATAGGGCTAATAATATATTCTTTATTATCTATGACAATTACTTCTCTGTGTTCTCTACTTACTAAGTAATCTATATCCTGCCATATATGCCCAAATCGACTAACAAATCTTACATAGTCTTCTTTAGACCAATCGATCTTTTTGAACAATAAGAATTTTCTAGAGTACATTAAATCTCTCCAAAAACCCTTAGGTTGCAATAAAATTTCTTGAGGATCATCTACTGTAATTTTAGACCCCCATGAACTGAATAAATTTGTAATTTCCATCCAATATTTATTAATAAATATTTCATGACAGAATTTACATCAACCGATTGCTATTTGCCTATTCCTATCAAGTCTATTAATAGATCAGATATATTACTCTATGCTATGACACAGACTTTTAGTCAATCGGGTCACAACGGCAAATATAGTTTTTTACAAATAGAGCTTCCTGAAAGTTTTATAGAGCAAGATACATTTTTAAAATTTGTTCGCGACGAGTGGAACATAAAACCTGCGGCATTTAGGATTCACAAAATGGATCCTAACACATACTATGTATTTCATTCAGATTCGGGACGCGGCGCTAGTATTAATATGATGTTGTCCGAAGGATCGGATAGCATAACTTATTTTAAAGCTGGTGAAGAACATGTTTTAATGTATAATATTATACCACTAGTATACGAGCTAGATAATTATTATCTTATCAACAGCCAGGCCCCGCATGGAGCAATAAGCGGGCCCAGAGATAGATATTTGTTGAGTATAAGTTTAGGAATTAAGATAGTCGACCAGCCAATGATGGTTTTTAATGAGTACAGATCTAAGTTATACTCTAAATATAAGGAATTGTACTCAAAAAAATAGGACCCGAAGGTCCTATTTTTACATAGTAGGTCCGTTGCCAGACTTAAATCCAATTACACCGCCTTCTGCTTCGATGTTCTTGATGACATCTTCGAATAAGATGGGCGCAAAGTCCGGTGTTTGTTCTACGCAAACGCAATGGTAACGAACATCGTTTTCATCGCTGTATAAAACTTCACCAGTTCTAGCATCTACTCCACGAGCCTTCTTAACGCGGTTTGCGTGAGTGTGTCCGTGAATGTTAACACCAAAACGACCTAATGAATCTGAGTGTAACGGAATATGGCTAAGGATCATACCGTTCATAACGTGATAAGCTCTAAGCTCTCTAAAATACATACGATACTCGTCGTCCCTAAAGATATCGTGGTTACCACGAATTAAAACTTTGTCGCCGTTTAATCTCGACATGATACTTAACGCTTTACGATTAATAACAACATCACCCAAATGGTAGACCTTGTCAGTGGGCTTTACCCGTTCGTTCCACGCCTTAACCATTGCTTCGTCCATTTCCTCAGCTGAGTCCCATGGACGCAGTTTTGTAACACCATCGTTACGTGTAAAGCGACATACACCAGCATGTCCAAAATGCGTGTCGCTTACTAAGAATACACTTGGCATATTCGCCTCCTTTCATTGTTTAAGTTATAAT
>Ga0208380_1000519_pt1 | contig 10089 bp, 25 predicted proteins | sample CryBogCBE27Jun07_FD_184570 | JGI IMG/M metagenome (GOLD analysis project Ga0208380, IMG submission 184570) | Freshwater microbial communities from Crystal Bog, Wisconsin, USA - CBE27Jun07 (SPAdes) | ecosystem: Environmental > Aquatic > Freshwater > Lake | place: Crystal Bog, Wisconsin, USA... | reverse complement strand
AGCGGGACTGAGTTAGTATGTAATGTTGAACTAGCATATAGCTATAGTATAGCAGAGTCAAGAGGTCTATATCAAGTCCAGAGGTCGCTTTGCAGCTCCCAAATTTTCGCTAGCGCAAAAATTTTTTATTCCCGATTTATAGAATGTGAAATAGTTTTACCAGAACCGGTCTATATGCAGTTAAAAAACTGCACCGCAATATAAAAACAGAGTGGAGATCTAGATCTGAGGGGTTTTACTCTAACACCACTATTTTACGGCATGCGCTGTTGCGCTTGCGCAACAGTGGAGTGGAAGAGCCCCCGGCCACCCCACCTGGCCACCCCACCTGGCCACCTAGACCTGAAGCTCCTCAAGGTCAATGCCTTCCTCCGAGTCACCGTAGACATCAAAGCCTTCTTCCTCCAGCTCCTCTACAGCGGCGTTAAAGTCTGATACCAGCTGGCGTAGCGCCTCAGCCCGGCGCAGGTCCTTAAGCCTACGCCCTAGGCGTGTGCCCTTTGCATATACCTTACTATAGTGCTCAGCACAGTACGATCCTAGCACTGCCTGCTGACAGCAGGTAGGTGTAAGACCTACGGGCCCAATCCATGTACAGGTCTTAGTCATTGGTCGTGTCCTTGTTCTTGTTGATGTGTTGTTCTAGTCTGTTGATCACTATGAGTGAATGCTCTAGTCCCTGGTCGTAGCCCTCAGTGTGTTGATGCCATCCGTGTGCCATGAACAGGCCTACCAAGCACCACCACGGGGCACTCCAAGTTTCGATGCCCAACACACTGAGCAGGTAGCCCAGTGTGCTGAACAGAACAATGTTGGTAATCATACCCGCTTCATACAGGTAGTCTTACACATGGCCTTCCACCCTGTTGGAAAGCTCTTGCGCAGGTCTGCGATCTTCAATACCATACGCAGGCTAAGCTCACGAAGCCGGCTCTTGTTCTCGTCTACGAACTCAACGATCTCGTCCTTGACACAGTCATCAAACTCGTAACGGCCCAACATATCATTGTCCTTGACTACCTGCTTGATACGCAAGATCTTCTCACGCTCTGTGTCCATCTGAAGATCGATATAGTGGCAACGGCTTTCCAGGGCATCCAAGTGATCCTTGAGCTTCTTAGAGCGCACGTGCTCGAACTTGATGTTGGTAATAAAGATAGCGGCACCCTTGAACTCAAACTTGTCTGGGATACCTTCTGAGCGTAGCAGGCGTGAGTCAGTGTTCCAAGCAATAGTACGCTTGGCTGAGGAATCCAATGCGCCCTTAAGAATGTTCAGGGAAAGCTCGTCCATCAATACGCTATCACAGTCATCAAACACGATAACATTCTTAGCATCGGAGAACTCGTAGAGTTTAGCGTACAAGCCCAGAGCACTCATAGCACCCTTGACGATCTCATACTTGGGCTTGCGATTGCCCAGAGTATCAAACAGATCGTCCTTGCTTAGTACTTGCTCAACACCGTAGGATTTACCCACGCCTGGAGGGCCTGATACGATCATAGCGCGAACATCGCCCTTCTTAACCGCTTTGGTCATCTCTGTTAGAATCTCAAAACGCTCGCCCAAACGAGCAAGAATCTCTTCGTCTGATTCGCGAGCTACTGCCATTTCATTAGCCTTGATCTTCTCTGCGTCAAACTCTAGAACAGTCGCTACCGCTGTAGCCTTAGATGCTTTAGCCATTTGTTACCTTTCTTTGTAGTGAAGTGTGTATTATACAGGGGAACTAGTCCCCTGTCAATCGCTGTTAGTCCATGCGTGAGCCAGCATAGGCAGTCAAGCCTAGTGCCTGGAGGTAAGCGGCCAATGCTTCGGCACCCGCTTCCTTAACTGAAATGCTCTGCGTAGGCAAACCAGCTGGATCCCAGTAGGTCATAGTCTTTGCTCGATAGCTCTTGCGGAAGCCTGCCTTAACCAGTTCCTGCGCCTGCTTGGAGTTGGTGCGCTCAACTTGAACATCAACCCAACCAAACCCACATGCGTCACGCTCGCCAACCTTTGCGTACATCTCGCGACCTGCTTGCTCTGCTAGTTGGAAACCTGCTTGAATCTGCTGTGCTGTAATCATTTATCGCTCCTGTTTAGTGTGTGTAAGTGTATATTATAATGCCAAATCAAAGACCCGTCAACCCCTAGGGTTATTCCAACCAGCAGTCGTCTGCGTCTTCGATCGTTTCAGTCTGCCCGCCAATATAGCCCCCTTGGAAGCCATTTGGATTTTCCAGCACCAGGCGAGTGCGATTGAACCCGCCCTGTTGAATCCTAACGATGCGACCGCTCTGTTCACAGTCTGCTTTGAACGACACCCAGTCGCCCACTCCAACTTCCTGTCCATCAACTATTGCTTTCATATTAGCACTCCGGATCAAAGTCATGCCACTCTTGGGCCTCATCAGGCTGTCCATCGCTTTCGCAAAGGCCGTCCTTCTCCATTAGGCACTCCAAACAATCTTGTACACGGCTACTGGTGCTCATGTAGAATACATATTCACCCATCTCGCGGCGGTCATCGTCTTTGATGTATTCGAAGCCACCGTAGTAGTCAATTCGACTGCCCTTGTAAGCCACAACGCAATCTTCATCAACCCAAACCATACCACAACGACTGTCCAAGCCCAACTCGCTAGCCTGTACAGAACGCATACCCTGTACATGACGCTCTACCACTTCCTGTACCGCGTCCAACAAGTCTTCTGAACTATCAAAATCGCAATCTGTAAAGTAACCCATTTCCTGCTCCTGTTTTGTTAGTGTCTGTGTAGTATAGCACAGGTTTTACCAGTTGTCAACCCCTACTTCGCTGAGTGGCAATAAAACAACAGCAGGGTGGGTGATCGAGCCTTCGTAGTCCAACTGGCTTTGCTCGAACTCAGTACGGAAGTCATCTGCTACCACACCATAACCAACCATGTAGTTACGGGCACCTTCGTGATCGTATTCAAAGCGACCGCGGAGCACAGTAACCAACTCTGCTAGGTGCTCATCGCTAGGCACTTCATTGCCCAACTGATAGAAATAGTCCTCACCACCTTTGAACTTCCAACGCTGAGGGCACTCACCCTCGCCGTCCCAATCGTGGGCACCATAGTTCTCCATGTATTGTGTAGTGATATGTAGTTTCATGTCTGCTCCTTAGAGTTTAGTGATTAACCAGCATTTGAAAGCAAAGATTGCTATGACTACTAGAGTTGCTATGACTATGGATGTTGCTGACATTTGTTGCTCCTACTTTGTTAGTGTATGTATGTATTATACGGCCAAATCAAAGACCTGTCAACCTGTAGGGTTTTAGGTAGTGTTGCGCTTCTGCCACATCTTCGCACTCGTCGCAGACCGCTAGAATCATCATTTCCATTACGGTTTCGGCATCCTGGCGCATGGGTTGGCTAAGGCTACGGATGAACCCTTGAACAGACTCCTTGGAGTTCATCATCCACATGATGTCAGCGATCTTGCGTTGGCGCTCGCTAAGGCCTTCGATTTGGATCTTACTCATGCTACTAGCCCTGCGACTGCCATGAATACATTAGCGCAGAAGATGAGAAAGGCACCGAGGATACCATAGTGGATTAAGAACCAAATGAACATAACCCAAAGAATAAATTGAATCATACCAGCTCCTTGAATGTGCGACCGCGTAGGTCAATAGTGTAAGGGGTTTTCCAACGCTCTACAGTCTTACTGCCGACCTTTACATAACCTACCGCTTTGGCTGTACGGCCCGAGGGCTTGTCAGTAAAGATATAGACATGATTGGCACTAGCGTTATCGCCCCAATCAGTAGTTTCTTCATATACGAAATATTTTGTCTTCATGTGTGTATTATACTGAGGTTTTACCACTTTGTCAACCACTATCAGTGTGGCACATCTGCCACGAAATAGTGTGCGCCTGCCATGGCCACGATCTGACCCTGCTTGGCCCACTTAGGGTTCACATAGTAGGCATAATAGTGTAGGACATTAGTCTTGGCTAATCCTTTGACTCTAACCTTGCCGTTGATCAGTTCTGTGGCCATAGCACCGTAGGCATTGGCCTGCTGTTGGCTCCATTGGATCATGCGCTCGCCTGTCCAACTGAACTGTTTCTTAGCAAAGATCACTTGGCATAGGTGTGTGCCCCATGTGCCCTCTTTAAGACGATTGATATGAACCTGCCCTACAGCATACTTGGCTGATTCAGTTTGATTGCCCGCTTCGCGGAAGATTGAGTAGGCTAGGCACTTCATATCGTCTGCTGTTTGACCTGCTAACTTCTGTGGCTTTTTAGCAACGATAATGTCTTTGTCGCTGATCTTGTGAACGCTGGCATGAGCTACGCCTACTATCATCATAACTGCAATGACTAGTATGTGTTTCATGTCGACTCCCTTTTAGTGTGTGTATGTGAGTATTATACTGTGGTTTTACCACTTTGTCAACTCTGGGTGTTGTAGACACGCAACAAAGGTGAACCCCGCGGCGCTTCACAGCGGGCGGGGTTCGGGGGTTTGCCCGGGACACTACCCCCGGGACTTTGGAGCGATCTTTTAGACTAGACCTAAGGCCAATGCCTTGTAACCAGCGGCGATCAATGTACGCGATGCCTGACCTAGTTGGTACTCTGTAACTTCAACGTTGTTACCAGCGACACGCTTGTTAGCGTATACAGCATAACCAGCTTGACGGATACGGCTTACTTCTGCGGCTAGATTGCCAACGCCCATCTTCTTAGCTTGGCTAGTTGTCAACTTCTCACCTGCTTGTAGAGCTGTGAATACCTTGTGTGTCTTAGTTCCTGAATTGATTTTCTTTAACATTTTGTTTCCTCTTTTAGATACAGTTATCTAAACTGTTACAACTATTATAGTATCATGATCTAGAAGAGTCAACACCTTATTTCGCCAATTAGCCTACAGCTCGTAGCTGAATTGGTTTCTCTGCCTTCTTTGGCTGGCGCTGTGGCACTTGTCCGGCGATCAACTTCTGGACAGCACGATCACCTTTCCAATAGAATTCATTCATTTTGGCACGGCAATAGCTAGGCACATCCAACGCATCGTCCTCGATAATCCATTGATAAGGACAATGCTTCCAGGCACCGGTTTCTTCAAAGGTCTTGAAGTAGAGTCGATGTACAGGATTCTCTACATCGAACTTCATAAAGGGTCTGGAAAACATCATCAGTTTAAACATATATCAATCCTTTTTAGTAATGGTTGATTTGAAAATACCAGCAAGGACAATCGCGGCACACCAAGTATCGAATGTGTAGGGGATCTGCTTGCCTGGCCATAGGGTTTCACCAAATGTATTTAATGCCCAAATGCTAGCGAACGGGCCCAGGATAACCAGGGCAACTACGAACGCAATAACTAGAATAATTTTCATCACTGCTCCTTAAAAAGTTCTCTTTGATCAAAGCCCTTAAGACTCTGATCAAAGAGGCACTCAGCCTCTTTGTGTCACGCCCGGGTTAGAAAGGTGCGTCTTCCAACTGTGAAAGAACTTCAGTCTTTGTAACCTGCGTAGCCTTAGCCTTAGCCGCAGAAGCTTTGGCCTTGATAGCATCCATTGAAGGACCCTTCTTGACCGCAACCTTAACCTTAGGTGCCTTAGCAACCTTAGCAGGCTTCTCAGAACGCTTCTCCTGAGCGGCCTCAAGTGCGGCACGAACAGCCTTATTGCCATTGTCAAAGTTAATTGACAAAAGATAGGCAACTGCGTCTGCCTTAGTCATAGGATGCTTCAACTCGATAATATCAATATCGGTATGACCATTCTTTACCAGCACCTTAGTGCGGAGAGCATCGTTAGCAAAGCGAACTTTGAATTCGCCATCAAGTTTTGAAACACCAGCGTGTGAATATGAAGACATTTGAAACTCCTTATGTGTGTATGTCTGTTAACCAAAATAGCTTAATCTCTTAAGCATGTTCAAATTATACAACTATTTGGGTCAGTTGTCAACCGAAATCAAGCACCGTAATAGGGGCTGTAAATCTCTTCCTGTGGCGTTTCTGCCACACCGTTACCTTCAATCCAACCTTTGACCACGCCCAAAGGGCAGTCAAGTTGGGCGGCAATCTCTCCGGCACTCAGGCCGTCGATGTATAGTTGCTCAATGTCGTATGCTAGATCAGCAAGTTTACCCATAGCCATTTCCTTTTTAGATTTAAAACCAGTCATTTGGTTAACTCCTTAACCATCCAATCAATTACTTCACTCATGCTAGTTCCTCCTCAGCAATCTTAGACAACGCTGTCGACAAACGCTTCCACGCTGTCTCGTTGTATTTCTTGTAGAACCACTTGCCGCTATTCAAGTCCTCGTCGTATACGAACAAGTAGAAGTACTCGCCGTCAATACCGTTGACAAAGTCCTTGCGCGATTCAAAACGCTTGTATTCAGTACCAGTCTCGCCGCGATCGCGTCCGTAGAATGTACAGGAGTTGCCGTGCTCTACTTCGTATGCTTCCTGCTCAGCGGGCGTCATGCCAATAGTGCCAAATGCGTGTTTAGCGCCAATCTCTTGCTTCAAGCTACTCAAGTCGCCTAGTGCGATAAGGTTGTTGACCTTAGGGCTTGAATCATAGTGTTTGTTGAGGATAGAGCCATTGTGCTCCAAGTAGCCGTCCCAGTGACAGTAGACTGCTTTGATAACGCCTGTGTTGGGATTCTCAATACCAATGCCGCTTCGTGTACCCATCTTTTGCTCCTTAAGTGTTTAAGTGTATAGTATAGCACCAATTTACCAGTTTGTCAACCAAAAAAACATGGCGCCGTGGATGGGACTCGAACCCACCTGATACTGATAGACAATCAGTTGCCCTCCCCGAGGACTACCACGGCTTGAATTAGATTGGGCGGGCTGAGCGAGCACCTCGTTTAATGTTCAGCCCTCAGGCCAACACCCTGTAACTAGCTAGTTAGAAAAGAACTAAAGGAACTCCGGACTACTTGCTCTATACCGTCTATAGTGCTAGTGCCTTCGTCATTACTGCCTGCCTTATCCACCGTTGCTCGAAGCCTTCTTGCCCTAGATACCAGGTACCCGTCGGTACGCTTCCATCTCTCTAGGCGCCTAGTGGTGTAGGTAACCTTTAATGCTTTTCTAACTATCTTAACTCTATTATAACAAGGAACTGTCCATTTGTCAACCCCTTGTTATAATAACCCTACTCTGCGTAGGGTCATTTGTGTTATTATGCGTCCAGTTCCATTTCCTCTATGTTAGTAACAACATCTTCCAGTCCGTCCTCTAACGCCTCTGCTATTAAATTACGCTGTGCTGTCTCAGCGTTAACTCTGCTACTGTAAACGCCTGTATTATAAAAAGCGTTCTCATCGTCGCCCCATCCCTGCACTTGTACTACAAAAATTGTTTTAGCCATTTTTACTGCTCCGTTTTGTTTAGTGTAAGTGTATTATAACACAAAACGGGCTATTGTACAAGTGTTAGCACAATAGCCCTCCATTTTACTCTACTATTTGTATGTTAGTAGTGTTTAAAGTTTTACTAGCTGTGTGCAACGCTTGTAATACTTCTGTATGCTGTAAATCTCCGCTAACATAAGCGCATTTTGCTTGTACAGGAAAAGCGTGTACTAATTCATTATTTTTGTTTAGCTTTTTATGTACATTAAAAGCGACTACTACTTTTACAGTACCTAATTTTTTATTAAAAACTAGTTTAGCTTTTGCAGGTGTGTTAACTGCGTTAACAGTAAATGTGTGCAACATTGTGCGCTCCTTTTTAGTGTATATGTGTATTATACAATAAAAAAGAAACCCGCGCAAATGGCGGGTTATTATGTGTGGCGCGATAGCCACAATCTAGATATTGGGATGGACGGGGCCTGCTACTAGGGACACTACCCCCAGCCCCGTCCGGAGCAACCTTACTCTTCGTCTGCCTCTTCGGCTTCGTATTCAGCCATAACCTCTGAGATAGCGAACATCTCGTCTAATTCTTCAGGGATCGCATCCTTGATGGCCTCCGATGTCATACCACCGATGTCATAGCAGTCATCGCCATTCTCATCGAACTGACCGCAGAAAGCCATACCAGGCTCATAGTAATAGGCACGAACTGCGAACCCTTGATCCATTAAGGCATCATAGACACCTGTAGCCGGTCCCCACGCTGTGTCAAAGCCAAAGGTAACCTTGTTACTGTCCGCAGGTAACTCAACTGGGTCATAGGGCTCGGTATCCCACTTGGTGCCCCACTCGTTGACACAGAAGTCATACCAGTTGGCATAGCCATGCTTGGCTCGATTGACTTCTTCCTGTGCTACGAGATCCTTTTGCTTTTCGTCTTCGTCGTTGCCTACCCGGCCTGCTACTATGTGTAGACTCTCTGGCACTGGGATCACATGATTAAAGAACTTGCCCTCGTTGACAGCGGCTACCAGAGCCTCCATCTTGCTACGGTCTTCGTGGCTGATTTCTATTGTGTTGTTGCACCAATTAGGCATATTAAACTCCCATTTCGTAGAAACTAACTGTAGGATCAATGCTGAGCAATTCTTCAGCACAACGAGTAAGATTACGCATCTTTGCACAAACCACTGACGCAGGCAGTTCGCCATCGCAGGTAAGGTTCTCTGGACTCATCTCTGAGTCAATGCCATTGGCAATCAACTGACGATCTGCCTTATTGAAGAGACTCAACGGGCGTTCATTAAAAATGGCACGCCACTTGTTCTTGTTCTCTACGTACTTCTCCAGGGTTGCTATATTCATTTCTGCTCCTTGTTTGCTAGTGTATGTGTATATTATAGCATGGTTTTACCATGCTGTCAACCTCTTTATGCCACAGTCAACATCGACAAAGGCACTTGATAGGTTTGGCCGCTGTCCATCTTAACATCAGCCTTCTTAATCTTAACCTTAAGGATCGTACCGTAGGCCTTGCCGCCAACCTTGCTGTGATTGAGAAACACTCGTGTTCCGCTCTTGAGCGTGACTGAGTTGACACGGGCCAACTTGTCTTTGGCGAAACGAACAGCATCGTTGATTGAATCGAGATCTTGTGCTGTGAACTGGCCGCTGATGATTGCGGTGTTGATTGCTTGAATATTCATATCTGCTCCTTTAGTGTTTAAGTGTATAGTATAACAGGTTTTACCAATACTGTCAACCCCGGGATGCTACAAGGTAGCTTATCATCGTTTGACCCAGGGCGACAGTAACCTTTAACTACAGAATACTTCTTTGGAAAGAATCTTTTCTTCTACCAACCGGTGGGCCAAGTTCAGCGCCAGCATAGCACCATACCAAGCCATTTTCTGCTCTTCGGCACTACCACATTCGTTAAGCAAGCGAGTCAAATGATCCATGTCTGCAGGTGTATCCCACAGGCCGGATTTTGGAATTGGGTTTTGAACTACATCATAGATACCGCTCATTGTCTGCTCCTTTTGTTTAGTGTATGTGTATATTATAGCAAGGTTTTACCAGTCTGTCAACCCCTACATTGACCAGTAGAGTTCGCTGGATGGATCGCACGAGCGAGGCGTATCGTAATCAATCTCCACATCCTTGCCAGTCATCAGACTCTTAACCGTCTTCTTCTCAGGATAGATCTCGTAACGGATCTCGGGGTTGGGATTCAGCTGATCAACCAGCTTGACATATTTCATGTTGGCTTCGCTGACCACTGTGGTGTGTATAACCTTCTCGCCTAGTTTGGTACGGCGATCCTTTTTCCAGGTCCTAACAATATAGTTCATCTTCGCTCCTTCTTAGTGTCTATACGTGTATTATAGCGAACTTAGGCACCCTTGTCAACCAAATGCTTTATATAACCCTACAAGGCATATGGCTATTCCTACAGCATTAGTAACCATCTGTGGCTTATTTGCCACACGCAGACTCCACACCATATACAAGGCACCCCCGCAGAACCCTGCTAGAATGTTCCACGGGTACATGTTAAGACTCATGAATGTATACATTACCATGAAGCAGGCAGTCCCTGCCCATTGTATTATGTCATTAGTCTTCATGCTGACACCCCGTCCCTTGAATAGATAATATCACCGTCCTCGTCCTCTACCCACACAAAGATGTCGTCCCATTCAGCCCATTCCCGGCACTCCCT
>Ga0208380_1000517_pt1 | contig 10100 bp, 14 predicted proteins | sample CryBogCBE27Jun07_FD_184570 | JGI IMG/M metagenome (GOLD analysis project Ga0208380, IMG submission 184570) | Freshwater microbial communities from Crystal Bog, Wisconsin, USA - CBE27Jun07 (SPAdes) | ecosystem: Environmental > Aquatic > Freshwater > Lake | place: Crystal Bog, Wisconsin, USA... | reverse complement strand
ATTAAGAATAGGAGACGAAGAAATCGCAATGCCGATAGACTGGTGTATAGCTGTAGGCGATAGCACTAGTGCTTGCGATATAGAAATATTACCATTAACTAGTTTAAACGATAGAGGATTCGAAGCGTTATGCTTTAACCCATTGAGCTCATTTAGAGTAGAGTTTAAAAAGATAGAAATTGTAAATTTTTATAATGATGTTAAATGGTATTTTCCTAAAATGAAAAATGGACAGTTGTTAGCAACACCATTACAAGGCGGAGAAAAACCTACATGTGTTTATTTTGTTAAAGAAATCAGCAAACAAAACGAAATAATTCAATTGGATAAAATATTATGACATTAAAAATAGCTTACTTCCAACCTGTTATACTGGCAATTGATCAAGTACCCCACGCAGAATTTAGCAGAATTTATTCTCTAACGGAGCAGTTACATAGTCACCCAGAACTAAATGATGCAGATAATCCGCAAATTAGTATACGCGGCGGACAACAAATTCAAGTATATCCTAACAAAATTAATTTAGATGTTAGCTGGTTAGTTACTTGGCTAGAGTCAATATGCCAGGGATATTTAGAAATTGTCACAGCCCAATCTGGAATTGAAGAATTAAAATTTGTTAAACCCCAGGTTATTAGTGCATGGACTATTCGTCAACATGAGGGTGACTATCAAGAAATGCATAGTCATCCATTAGGAAATCTTAGCGGAAATATATATGTGACTGCTCCTGAACTTGCTGATAACAGCCAACCTAGCGATAGTCAAATATTATTTAGAATGCCTCAAACTAAAGATATTGGCAAGTTTGTTATGAACGATACATGGAAACTAACTCCAGAACCTGGCGCAGTAATACTATTCCCAAGCCATTTGCCGCATACAGTTTATCCTTGGAAGGGTACTGGTAGTAGAACAGTATTAGCATTCGATGCTCGACTAATTCCACGCGAGGAGTTGATCAATGGGCAGTCTTAAACCTGGTGCTACTTATATATATGAACGGTCTGGCAACACTACGTATGCTAGGGAATTTGGGGCTGATCCTAGTACTCGAAAAGCAATAGGTTGGGATTATGATCCTGAGGAAAGTAAAAGATTTGATGTTAGGACAGGCGGACAAAAAGAGTTAGATGATCATAACGAATGGATTAAAATACGTCTTGCCGGAAAATCCAATCCCACTTTACAAAAAGCCATAGATCGTGTTAAAATGTTGTATAAACTAAGTATGGAAAAATATGAGTGATAAAGTTGAGTTAAAAGAAAAATTGGCCGCCGTGGATCAAGATGTCCGCGAGCTTTGGGACGCCATGACTCCGGATCAACAAAAGGCACTTAAAAACGAATACTTTATACTCAACAGATACGTTAGTAGTGTTCAAGGTCAAAATCGAGAAATACAGGAACACTTCGTATTAACCGTTAATGAATATTTTAACAAACATTGGAATAGCCTACAAAAACATCCTAAATTAATGTGGATGTTATTGTGTATGTGTAGTTATAATAAAGATAAGGTTTTCTGGCATGAGTGGATTGGACATAAAAAACGTGCAGGTTCAAACACAAAAAAAATTCGGTTTTTAGAAGAAATTTACCCAAACAAAAAACAAGATGAGATCGAACTACTAAGTCGAATTAGTACCGATAAAGAAATAAAAGAACTTGCCCGTGCGTACGGCATGGATGAAGCAACAATCGCTAAAAAATTAAAATGATGGCACTGGCTAATCAACCTTATAACTGCGGGCATTGTGGCAAAGGCTTTATGCAGGAAAAAACTTTATTTGTTCATGTATGCGAGCAAAAACGTAGGTTCATGGCTCAGAAAGAAAAACATGTTGTACTTGCATTTGATACTTTTCAAAAGTTTTATGCATTAAATCAGCCAAATAGCAAACAGGAAAAAACATATGAAGATTTTTGTAAAAGTCCTTACTATAACGCTTTTGTTAAGTTTGGCAGCTTTGTCAGTAACGTTAATCCTCTCTATCCATCACAATTCATTGACTGGATTGTACGAAGCGGTGTTAAATTGGACCACTGGTGTAGAGACGAACTCTACGAACAATATGTCCTCGAACTTATCAAAAGAGAACCGGTCGAAGTAGCATTAGAACGTTCCATTAAACACATGTTAGAGTGGGCAAACGATAATAATTCTCTCTGGAATCATTATTTTCTGTATGTTAGCCTAAGCAGAGCTTGTTATGATATCAAAGACGGAAAAATAAGTCCTTGGTTAATATTAAATAGTTCTAGCGGAAAAACAATGCTACAAAATTTCAGTGACGAGCAGTTAAGTCACATACAAAATATTGTTGATCCTCCGTTTTGGGTTAATAAATTTAAAAAAATGCCTGCTGATGTATTGTTAGTTAAAGAAGTTGTTAAGGAATCTAATATATGAAAACAAGATTATTACAAGACGGTAGAATTGTAGAAGAACTAGAAGTTGTTAGACAGCTTTGGATTAATACACGTTGTCCAGATAAATGGTTATTGATTGATATGGAAACTGGGGAACAGTATAAAGGTCGAATCACAGAAGGAACTCAAGACTGGGAAAAAGTTAATGCCATTGAATGGAAAAGAGTTGAATACTAATGCCAGATATTGATATCGACTTTGCTGATCGCACAAAGGCTTTAGCAGTTTTAAAGCATGTCGATGCACGACTTGATACTGATAAAAAACATAATACTGGAATTTATTGTACTAGTATTCCTTATAATCCAATTACAGGAATAAGCACAATTGACTATAAAGAAGCAGAAGATAGAGGTTATTTCAAGATAGATTTTTTAAATGTAAGTGTCTACGAAGGTGTAAAAAATAAAGAACATTTAACAAGATTGTTAGAAACCGAACCGTTGTGGGATCTATTGGAACAAGACGATTTTACAAATTTATTATTCCATATAAATGGGCACGGTTATCTAATGAGAGAAATGAAACCAACAAGTATAGAAGAGCTAGCCATGTGCCTAGCTTTGATACGCCCAGCAAAAAAACATTTAATTGGAAAGAGTTGGGCAGAAATTCAACAGACTATTTGGGTTAAACCGGATAATGGGGATTATTACTTTAAAAAGGCACATGCTATTGCCTACGCACATGTAATTGTTGTGCAGATGAATTTGATATGTGAAGGTATAAGTTACGAGTTTAGTTAACGAACTTTACGTACTAATTGCACACTTTTTCTTTTTACACGCTTCAGCGTAAGATTCATTAAGTTAACTACTGGCCCCAGCACAATACGAGTGTCTTTGCTATTAAATGTTTTAATAGCATAGGAAAAAGGTGCTATCTGATCTCTACAGAAAATATTAATAGGAAATTGGCGGTTGCTTTCCCACCACCAAATTTCTCCTATTTCTAAAAATACAGTTTTTTCTTCAGGAGTTTTAATAGAATTTAGGTCGTAGAAACTAGTTACAAACTGATCTTGATTTATAATGATTCCTACAAATTCATTGTCACCGTAGTTAATGACACTGATAAAGGGTAAATTTTGTTCTATATTGTCTCTTAATTTTGCCATAAATACTATTAAAGGTTATTGCCAAATGCAAAAAATTCAAAGTTATTTATATCCTAACAGAGTAATACTGATTGCCGATTTGGCTGGCTTCACCGTGGAGAATACAATAGTGTACGCAAAAACAGTAAAAATCTATAATGGTATCGACAACACATTACAATTCGATATCCAGAACGCCGACCAAAAGCGTATAGACTTAACACAGTACGGAAACTTGTGTTTAAATGTCATGGATGCCGCAGGCAATGAATTAGATTCTAGCCCTTATAGCATGACAAATATGTCAATCCAGGGACTGGCAACTGTAACTATTCCAGCAAATGATTTAGACGAATTAGACGATCAATACTTAACTTATAGTGTTACTGCCGCAGATAGTAACGGTAATGATGTATTATTTTATACCGACAGTAGATTCAGTGCCGCAGGAAAAATTCAGTTAATTGGTAATGCAATGCCTAAATTTAGACCTGAAATTGTATACGATAGATTTCAAGGCGAAATCAATTTTATGGGTAATGTTATCAATCATACCAGTGCTATTCCTTGTAAGTTTTATGAAGCAATTCCTACAACCACAATTGGTTTTGAGATACAATTAACTAATTTTATCGGTACAATTTACGTGGAAGCTACAGAAGATATGACAATAAGTGTAGAATCTTTTAAGAATGCTCCGACACTTCAAACCATAACTTATAGTGTTGGAACTACAACTACTTTGAGTTTTTTAAATGTTCCGGTAACTAATCCAACTACCGGACAAAGCTACAACTATATGCGTATAAGTTGGGTATATCCAGACGTTTGGCAATATGGCAGTCAGCAGAATCCAACCCTAGTTTACGGCTCGGTTGATAAAGTTACCGTTATCAGTTGATCTTAAACACATAAGGTGTTATACTTAGACATGAGTCTAATTGCCGATACCTTATTACAATACTTACCCGGAAAACGAAAACATACTCCAAGCGGTTGGATTGGATTCAATGCGGTTTGCTGTGACGATAAGAGGCAACGTGGCGGATTTATTGTAAACGGTGGAGACGCTGTAAGCTATCATTGTTTCAACTGCGGATTTAAATGTAGCTGGCAACCAGGTAGACACATTAGTCAAAAAATGAACAAGTTCATGCGGGACTTGAATATACCCGATGATATTATTGCACAACTTAGACTAGAGGCACTAAAGTTAGACGATAATAATACTTCAGAAGTTCGTAGTATAATTCCTAAATTTGATGTCAGGGCGTTGCCTATGGATAGTCAACCTATCATTGATCTATTGAATAATCCTCCAGAAAAACTTATACCTATATTAGAGTACATGGTTAGTAGAAAAATTTATCCTGAAGATTTTCTTTTTTACTGGACTCCTAAAGTTGGATTTAGCAATAGGCTTATAATTCCATTTTTATATAAAAATGAAATTGTAGGGTGGACTGCCCGTGCTATTAATGATGTACAACCTAAATATTTGTCTGAACAGCAACCGGGATATGTGTTTAATTTAGATAATCAACAAGATGACAGAGAACTCGTAATTATTAGCGAAGGCCCGTTTGATGCGCTAAGTATTGATGGCTGTGCATTACTTGGTGCAGAAATTAAAGATAGTCAAAATTGGCTACTAAAACAGTTAGGCAAAGAACTAGTGCTAGTCCCAGATAGAGATCACGAAGGTCCTAAAACTGTGGAAAGAGCAATAGAATTAGGGTGGAGTGTTAGTATGCCCGATTGGCCTGAAGGCATCAAAGATATTAATGATGCTGTAATTAAACTAGGAAAACTTTCTACCATGTGGTTAATTATATCGGCAAAAGAGACAAATAGTTTAAAAATACAGTTGAAGGCAAAAAAATGGTTTAAGGAACAAAATGAAAAAAATAATTAATTTTCTGTTAACACCTTGGCATAAATGGCAAGCAAAACGAGCGTTTGCAAAACGTTTAAAAGAACTGAGAGAACGCGACCCGTTCATTTACAAATGATCAGTTGGGGCATATCAGCAAACAGTCACGATGCGGCATTAGCTGTATTTGCTGACGAGAAACTGGTCTTTGCCAGTCACAGTGAACGTTATAGTGGCGTTAAGAATGATCGTGACTTGTGTAAAGGAATTGTAGCCGATGCTAAACGATTTGGTAATCCAGGCAGAATTTATTGGTACGAAAAACCTTTTAAGAAAACATTACGTCAGTTGTTTGCTGGGCAGGGTTGGCGTAGACGTGATAACGATATAGAAATTTATATGGCTAGATATGAAATTGATGCTCCTATAACTTATGTAGATCATCACCATAGTCATGCGGCCGTAGGTTATTATACAAGTGGGTTTGATGACGCCTGTGTGCTGGTAATAGATGCTATAGGCGAGTTTGAAACTATGACCATTTGGCAGGGCAAAGGTACTAAACTTAAGAAACTTTGGAGTCGAAGTTATCCACATAGCGTTGGACTTTTTTATTCTGCTATGACGCAACGCATTGGATTAAAGCCCAATGAAGACGAATACATTACTATGGGAATGGCGGCATACGGAGCCCACAGAGACTATCTGCATTCTATGATGAATGATTTTATTAAAGATAGTGAAGAGTTTAAATTTAAAAGAAATTTACACAGAGGTTGTCAAGATTGGCGACCAGATTTAACTATTACTGATAGTTTTGAAATAGCGGCTAGCACACAATTAATGTATGAAATACTATTTCGCAACGCATTGGACAAAGCAAAATCATTAAGTAACAGTAAAAATTTAGTCTTAATGGGTGGCTGTGCCCTTAACTGCCTTGCAAATAGATTTACTGGTAGTTACTTTGATAAAACATGGATATATCCTAATCCAGGCGATGCAGGATCAGCTATAGGTGCGGTGTTAGCCGAGCATCCCGAATGGAGGGACTATACCGATTGGAGTAACAATTTTCTAGGTTACGATATGGGTATGCGAACTAGTAATAAAGACATTGTTACATACCTAGAAGAAAATAAAATATGTGGTGTTGCCCGTGGTAAGGCTGAGTTTGGGCCACGTGCTTTAGGCAACAGAAGTTTGTTAGCCGATCCACGCGGCAATAATATAAAGGATCAAGTAAATGCAATCAAACAACGACAAGAATTTAGACCTTTCGCCCCAGCAATTTTGGAGGAGCTGGTTCATGATTACTTTGATATGCCTGACGGCTGGGACAATAGTAGGTATATGCAAGTCGTCGCTAGTTGCAGGTATCCTGAGTTATTTCCTGCTATCGTTCATAGGGACAGCACTAGTCGTGTACAAACTGTACCCAACGACGGTAGCCCATTCAGACAACTGTTAGAAATGTGGTATGCTCGTACCGGATGTCCTATGCTACTCAATACCAGTTTGAATATCAAGGGTAAGCCGATGGTTAATAATCATGCAGATGCGAGAAACTTTGAGCGCCATTATGGTGTTAAAGTGTTTAATTAAAGTGTATAATAAAATATGGCTCAAAATATAAATTATGGTTATGAAGTACAAAAATTGTACTTAGAAATGATGTTAAGCGATTCAGAAACATTTGTTCGGTGTCAAAGTATTTTTGATCATACATTGTTTGATCGCAAACTACAAGACCCAGCAGAATTCATTAACAAATATGTAGAACAATATAGCGTATTACCTACATTTGATATTGTAAATGCATCGACTGGTGTGAATTTAAAGGTTCCCGAAGGTGTCAAAGAAAACAACTACGACTGGGTATTAAATGATTTTGAAACATTTATCAGACACAAAGGACTTGAGCGAGCTATCTTAGAATCGGCTGATTTGTTGGAAAAAGGTGAGTATGGTCCAGTAGAAGAAAAAATCAAAAAAGCAGTACAAGTAGGCTTACAACGAGACATGGGTACTGATTATTTTGAAGATCCTCGTGCTCGATTGATGCGTATTAAAGATAAAAACGGACAAATTTCGACAGGATGGAAAAGTATCGATGATAAACTTTATGGTGGTTTTAATCGTGGCGAGCTTAATATTTGGGCTGGTGGTTCTGGTGCTGGAAAATCTCTTTTTCTTGCTAATCTTGGGGTCAATTATGCTCTTGCTGGACTCAATGTATTATACCTTACACTAGAACTTAGTGAGGATTTGGTCTGTATGCGTATCGATGCAATGACCACTGGAATTCCAACAAGAGAGATCTTTAAGAGCATCGATGATGTCGAAATGAAGGTCAAAGTTATTGGTAAAAAGTCGGGAAATTTACAGGTCAAATACATGCCAAGCGGCAAAACTGCCAACGACATTCGTGCTTACATGAAAGAGTATGAAGTCAAAATGGGACATAAAATCGATGTTCTACTAGTCGACTATATGGACTTGATTATGCCTTTGAGTAAGCGAATCAGTGCTGAAAACTTGTTTGTTAAAGACAAGTATGTAAGTGAAGAATTGCGAAATTTAGCGGTGGAAAAGAACTGTGTATTTGTAACTGCGGCACAGTTAAATCGAGGTGCGGTTGAAGAAGTTGAATTCGACCACAGTCATATTTCAGGTGGGTTGAGTAAGATTCAAACCGCTGACAACGTGTTTGGTATTTTTACTAGCCGTGCCATGCGTGAACGTGGTCGCTATCAAATTCAGCTGATGAAGACACGTTCTAGTAGCGGTGTTGGTATGAAAATTGATTTAGGGTTTGATATCGATACTTTGCGAATTTCTGATCTTGCAGAAGAAGATGGGTATGGTCATGGACAACCAAGTGCTGGATCGAGTTTGTTAAATTCTATTAAACAACGACAAACAGTAGCCCAAGAAGATCCAGCGGCTGGAGTAGCTGTTCCAAAAGTTAGGGCACAAGTTGAAAGTTCTAAATTAAGAGATTTGTTGGCAAACTTACCAAGTGACGAGTTGTAATCACCTTGTAATAAGGTTTTTCCTCTGAAAAGATAAGTACACATATAATAACACCGGAAGCGAACCATGGAACTACATCACATCAGAGATATCACTGATCCTTTAGTGCGGATCATCAAAGACGATCCAGTACGTCCACATATTCCACTTGAGCAACGTATCAACGAAGCAGCCGAAATATTAATCCTTAAAGCAGGGGAAGAAGTATTGGCTGCTACTTGTATGCAGTGGTTGAGTACAGTTCCTGAGGATGAAGATGATTTAGTTGCATTGGCAAAAGATAAGAAAGTTGCGGTGTTTTATACTATTTGGAGTTACAGTCCAGGAGCAGGACAGCGATTGCTCAAACAAGCCGCCCAATGGCTTTTAGAAGAATACAAAGATATTACTGGTATTGTAACATTAAGCCCACAGACAGAATTAGCCAAAAGATTTCATCTGAAAAACGGGGCTAAAATCCGAAGAGAAAACCCTACAAGCGTCAACTACGAATACTATTTCAAAGAATAGTTTTTAGGTAAATACTAGTCAATAAGGACTAGTTTGATGACCACGGCTCAACGCTCACTACGATTACAAAAATTACATTCAGTCGAATTTACTGGTTATACTGCCAATCCGGGTGAGGTATTTTATGATTCCGATCAGAATACTTTGCGTGTTTTTGACGGGAAAACCAGCGGCGGCTTTAGCTTATTAAAAGCTGATTTAAGTAATGCTACTGGAATCGTTGGCGGAGTAACTGTTGGTACAACTCCTCCAAGTAATGCAAAAGCTGGTATCATGTGGCTTAACTCCACTACTGGCGCACTTTATGTCTATTATACTGACGTTAATAGTAATAGCTACTGGGTTCAAACTGATACGTTTTCTACAGGTATTAGTAACATTTCTGTAACAGCAAATATGGACGGAGGTGTTGCAAGTACCGTGTTCAGCCAAAGCGAAATTAGACTCGATGGCGGAACAAGTCTTTCAACTTATACTTTAAGTCAAGCTGGTACTGCTTTAGATGGCGGAGGATCTGTCACGATATTTAATGTACTGACAGATTTACTTGTAGACGGAGGAGGATCCGTTGCAGTATATAATAGCACAAACTACAGTGGTAGTTAATTTTTTAATAATGGAGCCCATACATGGCAAATAAAATTCAATTAAGACGTGATACAGCGGCAAACTGGACTACAAATAATCCAACGCTGAGCCAGGGCGAGCCTGGATTAGAAACAGATACTTTTAAGATCAAGTACGGTGATGGCACAACACCGTGGAACACATTAAGCTATCCATCAGGTAGTAGTTACACTTTACCAACAGCTAGTACAAGTACGTTAGGTGGTGTAAAAGTCGATGGTTCAAGTATTACAATCAACAATGGTGTTATTAGTGCGGCAGCACAAGGCGGCTCCTATAGCAATATTACATTGAGTGGCACAACTACTGTTCAAGAAATACAAGAAGTTATTCAAACTAAATCTGGAGCAACTGGTATTGTTACACATGACTACAGTACTGGCGCTATTTTTTATCATACTGGTGTTGTTTCAAGTTTTACAGTTAATGCAACTAATGTTCCAACAACAAGTAACAGAACAACTACATTGACTTTGATAATACAACAAGGATCAACAAATTATATACCAAGCGGATTCCAAA
>Ga0208380_1000513_pt1 | contig 10123 bp, 10 predicted proteins | sample CryBogCBE27Jun07_FD_184570 | JGI IMG/M metagenome (GOLD analysis project Ga0208380, IMG submission 184570) | Freshwater microbial communities from Crystal Bog, Wisconsin, USA - CBE27Jun07 (SPAdes) | ecosystem: Environmental > Aquatic > Freshwater > Lake | place: Crystal Bog, Wisconsin, USA... | reverse complement strand
CATCTAGCTGGTCTAATTTATGTTGAGCCTCATCTAAGCGAGTTTGTAATTCGATTAATTTAACCTCGTAATCATTTTTGGCACTGGTAACAAGATGCTTTTCCATGGGTTGCTTTGCATTTAGTGAAAGTAAAACATCTCTGGTCTCATAGCTTAATGAATTGATTACCCATGACATGCCAAATATAGTCAGGAGTATGAAGACTCCGGCAAAGATAATGTGTTTAGTGGAAAGATGGATTTCTCTTGTGCGACTATACGGCCCCATCAGAATGATGATTTGCATATGCTCTACCTTATTCCTGAATTCATTTGCAATATTGGCTGCATTACTGCCATAACAATCCCCAGCACTAGAAGGCCCATCGATAGAATGAGGACCGGCTCTAATAAACTCGTAAATATTTTGGTTTTTTGCTCTGCTTCTAGTTCGGCATTCTCTGCGCCATATTTGAGCATTTCAGCTAGCTGACCTGATGCCTCCCCAGAACGAATAAGGTGAATTAAGATTGGGGAAAAGACCCCTTGGCTGCCTAATGCGCGAGATAAGCTAGCGCCCTCTCTTAAGCGCAGCTCAGTTGAATCAATCGCTTTTTTCAAAAGATGATTGCTTAAGGTATTTTTGGCACTTTGTAAGGCTATCAATATCGGCACATTTGCGCTCACTAGCATTGCCATCGTATTGGAGAACCTGGCAGTTTCAAAACCCAACAGCAATGGCCCAATAACAGGTATATTTAAATAGAAAGTATCAAAACGCAGGCGAAGATCAGATCTCTCCAGCATTCTTTTGGCCAAATAAATGGCTGCTGCAGTAACAATCATCAGCAGCAAGCCCCAGTCGACTAAAAAATGTGAGAGTCCCAATACAAAGCGTGTACTAAATGGGAGAATTTGTTTAGTGCTTTCAAATACTCTGGCAATCTGAGGTACGACATAAGTCATTAAAAACAAAATGACCATGAATGAAACGCCTGTCAACATGGCTGGGTAGACTAAAGCGGCTAAAGCTTTTTGCTTTAAGGCTTGGCGCTTTTCTAAGAACTCCGCTAGCTGGGTCAGGACCTGCCCCATTTTTCCGGATTGCTCCGCAGCTGCAACCACCCCTTGATACAAAGAATCAAAACTGGTTTCTTGCGTTGCTATGGCGCCCGACAAAGACAGACCAGATCTTAATTCAGTAACGATCGACTGCAAGGTAGCTTTGATATGCTTTTTTGAACTTTCATCAGACAAAATCATGAGGGCTTCGTCAATCTGAACCCCGGAACGCACAAGCAAAGCAAATTGCTTGGTTAGGATGGCAAGCTCACTGCGAGTCAAAGGCTTATTTTCAGAGAAGTAGCGCTGCCAAAATGCTGTTTTGGTCCACTGAGTTTCAGGCTCAATCCTGACTGGGACGAGCTGCTTTTCTAGTAACTGCTGACGGATGGCTCGAGCGCTTTCCCCTTCAGCGATTCCACGTTCACTTCTACCACCATAGGTGAGTGCTTCAAAGCGATAGCGTGTCATATTGAATGCCGATTAATCTATGACAACCGCGCCAGTAACGCGCATCATTTCTTCAACGGTTGATTGCCCTGAATCAATCCATCTTTGACAATCGTCTGCGAGACTTCTCATACCATTATTAGCCGCCTGCTTACGAATCTCACTTTCAGCGGCGCGGTTATGAATGAGCTCTTTAATAGATTCTGTTGCCATCATGAGTTCATAAATGCCTGCTCTACCGCTATAGCCAGATTCACTACAAGCCTTACAGCCTTTTCCAAGACATGAGCGACATTGCAGGCGAATGAGTCTTTGACCTAAAATGCCTAACAAAGTTGAAGAAAGTAAAAAGGGTTCAATGCCCATATCAATTAAACGGGTTACCGCTGATGGAGCATCATTAGTATGTAAGGTTGCTAATACCAAATGACCCGTCAAGGAAGCTTGCACAGCAATCTGGGCAGTTTCTAGATCTCGAATTTCCCCAATCATCACAATGTCTGGATCTTGACGAAGAATGGCTCGCAATGCCCTGGCAAAATTCATATCAATCCTGGGGTTGACCTGAGTTTGACCAATACCATCAAGGTTGTACTCGATAGGATCTTCCACTGTCATGATGTTGTTTGTTTTATTACGCAACCGTAATAACGCACCATAGAGCGTAGTTGTTTTGCCGCTTCCAGTAGGCCCTGTGACTAAGACAATTCCATGGGGCTTATGAATCAACTGATCAAAACTTGCAAAAGTATCGTCAGCCATGCCTAAGGTCTTTAAGTCCAAACGCTCGTAATTCTTTTCTAACAAGCGCAGCACTACCCGCTCACCATGAGCAGTTGGCAAAGTTGATACGCGCACATCAATTGCTTTTCCACCAATCCGCAATGAAATTCTGCCATCTTGTGGCATCCGCTTTTCAGCAATATCTAGGGAAGCCATGATCTTGATTCGAGATACTAGTGCCGCATGCAGATCCTTGCGCATATCCACAATGTCACGCAAATTACCATCTACCCTAAAACGTACAACGGACTTACGTTCAAAAGCCTCCAAATGAATATCAGATGCCTCACTATGGATAGCTTGCTTTAGCACGCTATTAATCATCCGAATTACTGGTGCATCATCATTGGCCTCCAACAAGTCTGTCGAGACCGGCATTTCCTGAAGTAATCGAGATAGATCTACTGTGTCCTCGACCTCATCGAGCACTTTCGCCGTATCGGAGTCGCCTTGCGCATAGATAGCATTGATAGCCTCTATCACTTCTTCGCTTGATTTTTCAATACGTTTTATAGGGCCCACTAATCGGCTAATTTCGTGGATAACTGATAAGTCTGTGTGAGGGCTGTGAATCAAAGTTAAGCCCTCGATCCCAGCCCCATCATTCAAAGCAGTGTTTTTTAATAAAACCTGATGAGCTCTTGCATAAGCGAAAGGAATTTTCAATGAATGCTGCATGAATTTACTTTGCAGAATTCTGTAGGGGGGTAGTTGGCTTTACGATTGGTGGCGTTACCTCCTCAAGTTTTGGCATATCTTTAACTGGGGGTAATAACATCGTTGAAGGCTTAAACTCGCCCTGTTTTGTATCCATAAATTGCATGCGATTAGCGGTGATCTCCTGATCTTGACCTTTGTCTCGCAGAATATATGGACGTAAGAAGACTAATAAATTCGTTTTTGTTCGAGTGTTGCTATCAGAGCGAAATAACGCACCAATAATTGGAATTTGACTTAAATATGGAATACCGCTTGTGCTGTCTGTATATTGATTGTCAATTAACCCACCCAGCACTAAGATTTGCCCGTCATCAACGATGACATTCGTTTCAATATCACGCTTATTAAGCGTTGGTCCAGAGGAAGCGTTTGCTGTTGCGGCAACCACTGAAGATACTTCCTGATAAATCTGCATCTTGACTATGGCGTTTTCAGAGATCTGTGGCCTTACTCTCAAAATTAAACCAACATCTTGACGGTTATAGGTTGTAAAGGGATTGACCGTAGCCACACCACCCGTAGTGGCATAAGATCCTGTTTGCACCGGAATATTTTGACCCACTACGATACGAGCCTCTTCATTATCTAAAGTAATCAGATTTGGTGTCGATAAAATATTTGTTCCGGTAGTAGTAGCCAAAGCTGACACTAAAGCCGACATTGCTGTGTTGCCATTAAATTTTGTTAATAAACCAAGATTTAGACCCTGACCTGGCTGAACAGTTGCTGCTGTTGCACTTGAGGGATTAAGAATGGCGCCGGCACTTTGTGACAAATTGATAATATTGTTCCCACCAACGCCAAAATTAGTTCCCCCAAAGCCGGTATTTTGATTGCCGGCACCTATCAGTCCCTGCCATTGAATACCTAGTTCCGCAGCATTCGTAGAGCTCACTTCAACAATAATCGACTCAATATAGACTTGGCCGCGTCTTTTATCGAGCTGATCAATCACGTGCCGCAGATTTCGATATAAAGGCTCACTGGCGGTAATGATGATGGAGTTGGTTGCAGGCTCAGCCTGAATAATGCCCCCTGTTGTTGGGGAACTACTACTAGCTAGGGCGGATGTTGCCGCCGTACTACCAGCCGACGAATTGGTAACTGGTGAGGTCGCAGTGTTTACTGCACCACTGAGATTAGTGTTACCCCCTTGAGTAACTGAGCCACTGGCAACTTGCGCTGATAAAGCTGCATCAGCAGCAACAATTGCTCTAAGTGTCACAGCTAACTTTGTAGCCTCAGCATTGCGCAATGGGACCACCCAGATATTGCCATTGCTATTACCTGGCGCATCTAATTTAGCCACTAGCGCACGAATTTGTCTGATTTTTTCAGGGCTAGCACTACGAATTAATAATGAGTTACTTCTCGCATCAGCCATGATGACTGTTTTATTGCCACCATCAGCGCCGCCAGCAGATCCTGAATCCAATACCTTGTTCAGCATTGCTGCGATATCTAATGCAATTGCATAACGGAGTTTGATAGTCTGTACATCAGATGAAGTAGGTGCATCTATAGTGTCGAGCAGTTCAGATATCCGTTGAATATTGCTGGCGTAGTCGGTTACTACGATAGTGTTATTACCTGGGTAGGCATTAATCGAGTTATTAGGGGAAACCAAAGGGCGTAATACAGGCAGTAGGTTGTTTGCCGACTCGTAATTGAGCTTAAAGACACGAGTAATAATTTGATCACCCTCTTGCTTACCCTTTCCCGTCGTAACTGAGGTGCTAACCAGCTTAGCATCAGCTTGAGTAACGACTCGATAAATTCCATTGGTCTCAACTAAGGCAAATCCAGAGGTACGCAATGCAGTAGAAAAGGAATCTAGTGCTTTTGCTTTAGTTACTGGCTTATTACTAATCAGAGTTATAGTACCCTTCACTTGTGGATCAACCAAAATAGTTTGACCAGTTGTTTTTGCAACTACGCTGGCTACTGACTCAATATCGGCATTATTAAAAGATAATGTGATAGTCGCAGATTCTGCAGGGGAATTATTTTGTGCAGAAACCATTGGCATAAATGCCATCTGATTACACAGAAGGCATAGCAAAAACTTTAGAAAGTAATGTCTCTTATGCATATTCATTTGGTATGAATTACTGTCTTAATCTTGTTCATATTCTTAATACTGCATACGATAAATATCGCCTTCTTTTTTCCCCAACAAAGATAACAAGCCAATTAAAGATTCTTCTGCCTCGGGTGCAGCATGCGCGCTCCCCAAAAAATGCACTCCTGAACTCTCTTTAGCGCCAAACTCTCCTTTGCCACTTAATAGGAGAGGGCCTGCAGTGGTATCAATGGAGAAAGCGGTTACTGCTTGACCTAAATTGGCTTTGATTTCATAACTACCCAATGGCTTTACTACACTAATGGGGCTGCTTAAATTATTCACGTGAAGGCTGATGGTTCCAGCTGTATCAGAACCCTTTTGAAGATCACCCCATTGGGCTGAGAGCTGACCACGAGGACGAAGTGTGCTCCAGGGATTACCAAAGGCCTCAAGAATAGAAGCGGGCAATGTTATTTCACCAGCAGTAACTTTGAACTGATTAAAACCAATGGTGATTAGCAATGGCTTATCTAGTGAAACAAAATTGATACTAACCAGACATTGGCCCTGCAACACACTGCATTGAGTATTCCAAGTCAATCTTTCTGTTAAGGCAACTGGCTCTCGGCAAGAACCACCTACTAAGTCTGGCTCAGAGAACCCGAGTGCGGCACTACCATTCCAAATAGTTCCAATTGGTTGGTGCAACACCACGCGGCAATCCGATTGATGATCGATTGTGCTAGCTAGAGTAGTGGCAGGAGCCTGCGATATGAAGATCGCCAATATTACTGATAGCACAATGATCCAGAATGCTTTAGGGATACTTTTACCCGATGAATTTAAGAGCAGACTCATCTTGATTGCTCGCCTGCAATATTAGACAAATTTGCAGCGCCACCTAGTACACCCAGCTGCTTCAAGTTGGCGCTCAAATTCACTACCGACAACTTTGGGGTTGCGCTCACTTCAATGTGATCAGGATATAAATTCCAGGTCGTCCGTAGCTCCTCCAGGGCATCGACTGCACTAGAAAAAGTGATATCACTCATTTGAAGTTCGACCCGAGGTGGATTTTCTGTAGTGAGCCTTAATACCGCTGGCTTAATACCTTTTGCTGCCAAAATCATTCGAATTCTTTGAAGCTCAGCCTCATCCATAGGCTCGATGCTGCTTACTTGCGTTGTATTTGCTTTGGATAATCTAATGAGATTTTCTAATTGTGCCCATTGCGCTGGTCGTAATGCAACTTTGGAGTCCATATCACTAACGGCTGGCAGGATCCAATAGATGAGACATATGCACATGAAGGTTATGGCCAGAGCTATCCATAAAAATGGGGGTAGCTTCCTGTGAAAATAGCGAGCCTGAATTGCACTCAGCTTTTCTCGAATTTGAGAAAGGAAGCCAAATGTGGGCAATGAACCCCACCGGGTCAATACCTTTGTCATAGCCAAGGGTGGAAATTTCACGAAATGCCTCATCCAGATCTGTAAATAGGGTCTTGAGGGTCACCTCATAATGACGCTATGTATAGTACTATATCCGAATCTAGCAAGGCTAGTGCCGAGCCAAACCAAGTTTTAGTGTCAAAAATGGCATTTTTGGTCATATGCCGCGAGAAACCACTAGAAGGTGAATTTTTGAAACGAATACAAACGCTTATTCTCAGTATGTTAAGCGACACCAGAGCGAATCTGGATTGGCATATTCGTCAGTCAAAAAATTTACTGGGCAAGAATTCCTTGGCCATCTCTTACCTGACTCCAATTCGGGTTAGTCAATTGATGACCTATGTCTTTATTCTGTTAACACTAGCCTCTTCAACATACTGGCTCATTCACATTCTCCAAATTCCAAGTCCTGCAGAAATTCTTCCAAAGAACTTCAAAGGGATCACTCTGTACTCCAGTCAAGATATTGGATCAAGCTACAAGCTATTTGGTAGCAAACCCCTAGCTGCAGAAAACATTTCCTTACGTGTGCTAGTGGTAACCGGCAAGAATGAGGCTGGACTTAACCAAGGATTTGCTCTTTTTGATATCGATGGCAAATCCACTGGACCGATTGCCGTTGGCGAACAAATAGGTAGAGGAATGATGCTGCAATCTATCAATACTGAATCAGCTACCCTGCTCTACCAAGGTAAGGAATTGAGCTTTGCTTTACAAAAAAGCAAAAATTCAAGCAGCTCTAACGATAGGTCATCACCAGTTAGAAAAAACTAAATGAACACCATGCACAACATTCTGATCGCAGCAAAAAGGCGGATCAACAGTAAACTCGGCAATAGTGAAGCTGGATTTACTCTAATTGAAATGATGGTGGTGCTTGCCATCATTGGTATCTTGGCTGCCTTAATCGTGCCAAGGATCATGGGGCGCCCTGATGAGGCTCGAATTACAGCTGCCAAACAGGATATCGGCACAATCAACCAGGCCCTCAAGCTCTATCGCTTAGATATTGGCCGTTACCCAACGACAGAGCAAGGGCTCAATGCTTTGGTGACACGACCTAGCGCTGAACCTATTCCACAAAACTGGAAAACTGGTGGCTACTTAGACACACTTCCGAATGACCCTTGGGGCAATCCATATCAATATATCAATCCAGGTACTAAGGCAGAAGTTGATGTCTTTAGCTACGGGGCCGATAAGAAACCAGGCGGAACTGGTACTGATGCTGATATTGGAATCTGACAAAGAGAGATCTCCCTTTTACCCGCCTAACTCATCAGACGGTGGATTCACTTTAATTGAAATGTTATTAGCTTTAACGATCGTAGCGATCTTGTTAGGGGTTGCTGTGCTTGCCATTCCAAATCATGACGAGCGCTATTGGCGCAACAACTTAGATGAACTGGTGAGTACCCTAAATGCTGCGCAAGATGAGAGCCAAAGCAGCGGGATTCCGGTCAGTGTTGCCATTAACCAATTGGGTTGGCGCTTTAGTAAGACGACTCGAACTGGACAAGCTCAAGACCCAACCCTAACTAATACATTCATTCCCGAGGCCTATAAACCTCATGCATGGTCTAAGCCAGTGAACGTTGAGCCTATGCAATTGATTTTAGGCTCTGAATATGTGAATGAAGAATTACGAATTCCTCTTGAGCAGGAAAAAAGATTAGCAATACTCATCCGTTCAACTGATGGTCACTTTTATTGGAAAAGCCAATGAGGGGAAAACTGCGAGGCAATGAAGGCTTCATGCTCATCGAGGTATTGGTTGGTTTAGCTATTCTAAGCATTGCCTTGATTGCCGCTCTACGAGCTATCTCTCTGGCAGCCGATACACAGCTCGCCGTATCACAACGCACTATGGCTTTATGGAGTGCCGACAATGCTTTGAATGACATTCGGATGAAAAGGGTTTGGCCAGAGATTGGGACATCCACTTTCAGCTGTCCACAGGCAGCTTTATTACTAGTGTGTCAGCGCAAAGTGAGTCCAACACCTAATCCGAACTTTAGACGCGTTGAGGTAACTGTTTTTTTAGGTAGTCAAGCCAATAGCACCGACATTAATGGACCACGCCTTGCATGGCTAGTAACCGTTGCCCCAAATCTTAATGCGGGAGCGCTATGAACGATAAAGTGACTATTCCATCCGAGGCTGGGTTTACGCTGATTGAAGTGCTGGTTGCTTTGATAGTCATCTCCATGGTTGGACTGATGGCTTGGCGTGGAATGGACGCAATGATGCGTGGACAAGAAAACATTGAAGGTAGAGCGAAGCAGGATGCAGTCTACATTCAACTGATTCGGCAATTTGAGCGGGACTGCCAAGAAATCACTTCTGACTCCACTCTTGATTTGCCGTCATATTCATTGGGCGATAAAAATATCTGGTGGGTTAGACGTTATGAGCAAGGGAATCAAAGCAATTGGATTATTGTGGGGTACGGAATTTCCGCCAACGGACTTCGACGTCTGGTAAGCCGGCCTCTGGTCAATAAAACAGACATCCTCAGTCTATGGCAACCCGTACTTCGTGATCCCGATCTTGTCTCGAGCAATATGAAAACCTCTCTTGAAATTCCGGAAATCATTTATCAAGAGGCCAATGCTATAAGTAACGCCCCTGCTCAAGGATCAATCAGCACTCAATTAGCAGGATTTAGCATGCGCTGGGGAATCAAAAATATTCCATTCCCAATTAGTCGGTCTTGTTTAGCTGGAACGAGCTTATAAGATGCTCTATTTAAATTCTAATCAGCGTTATGACCGAGAAAATGGGTCGGCAACCATCACCGCACTCATTGTGGTTGGCGTTGCTGCAGCAGTGATTAGTGGCTTAGTCTGGCGCCAACAACTGCAGATACAAAATATTGAAAATATTCGTGATCGTACCCAGGCCAATTGGCTTCAACATGGAATGATCGACTTTGCCAGATTGGTGTTAACTCAAGATATGCGCACTAACCAATCCGACCATTTAGGCGAGGCATGGGCGCTGCCCTTAAGCGACAGTAAGGTCGCAGACTTTTTAAAAAATGCAGATATTCCTGATGAGCTCAAGAGTGTTTCAGTCAATGGGTCAATTACTGATGCTCAAAGCCTTTTTAATCTCAATAATGCATCTACTGCTAGCGGCTTGCTGGTCTACTCGCGCCTGTTGACAACCTTAGGACTAAACCCCAGTCTTGCACAACAAACGGCTCAAACGCTACAGGAAAGGCAGATGCTCTTTAACGATGTATCTGATCTGATTGGCATACCAGGCTATAACGACTCCATGGTTGAAGTCTTACGTCATTACGTCGTAGCCTTGCCTATCACCAGTACGATAAATGTGAATACTGCCCCAGCAGAAGTTCTGATGGCGGTTTTTCCTGCGCTAACACGCACTACTGCAAATAATCTAGTACAACAGCGCTCAAATACACCAGCAAAAGATTTAAATGAAATCAGCACTCTTTTGACTCGCTCGGGCGCAGGCATCAATGTCAGCGTGGATGCAAACCTAGTTAATGTCAGCTCTCAGTTCTGGCTTGCAAATTCAGAAGTCAAGATCGGCAATGGCGTTTTTATGAATACAAGCCTCATACAACGATCTTTAACAC
>Ga0208380_1000511_pt1 | contig 10158 bp, 7 predicted proteins | sample CryBogCBE27Jun07_FD_184570 | JGI IMG/M metagenome (GOLD analysis project Ga0208380, IMG submission 184570) | Freshwater microbial communities from Crystal Bog, Wisconsin, USA - CBE27Jun07 (SPAdes) | ecosystem: Environmental > Aquatic > Freshwater > Lake | place: Crystal Bog, Wisconsin, USA... | reverse complement strand
GAGTAGAGGACTGAATAGAACTGTTACTAATTAACTGAAATCCAGACGTAGTGGATTGTACATCTACAATTTGACCATAGTAATAGAACGTAGATCCCGATGTAGTATCAAATAAATTGATGAAATCTCCAATATAAAACGCATCTGCTGTTAGAACAGTTAACGATACACTACTACCTGCTGCTGATCCATCAGTAGGTATTGAAGTCGTTGTATCCAATGGACCAAATCCTAATCCAGTGTATCCAGTGTAACCAGTTGGACCAGTATAACCGGTATATCCAGTGTAACCAGTTGAACCAGTTGGTCCAGTATAACCAGTGTAACCGGTGTATCCCGTTGGTCCAGTTGTTCCTGCTGTTCCGGTATAACCGGTATATCCAGTGTAACCCGTTGGTCCTGTTATTCCAGTTGCACCTGTTTTTCCAGTTGATCCTGTTACTCCTGTTGGTCCTGTATATCCTGTGTAACCAGTTGGACCTGTTGATCCTGTTACTCCTGTATATCCAGTCTTTCCAAATCCAGTTGGTCCCGTGGATCCCGTTTGTCCTGTTGTTCCTGTATGTCCAGTTGGACCAGTTGTTCCAGTTGATCCTGTATTACCTATGTCTCCAGTATATCCAGTGTAGCCTGTATAACCTGTTGGTCCTGTATATCCTGTGTATCCAGTGTATCCAGTGTATCCTGTGAACCCGGTGTATCCTGTATATCCAGTGTATCCTGTGTAACCTGTTGGACCAGTATAGCCAGTTTTTCCAAACTGACCAGTCAAATGCATAGCCCATTCTGCAGAAGGACTTGACACTGCAATCCCACCACTGTCTATCAGATTGACTATAATAACTGGTTGAGTATCTCCTGATCCAGTTTGATGTTTAAGAAATGTAGGTCCTCCACTAGGATTAACAATTACTTTAAACGATGCAGAACTACCTTTTCCACTTAGAGTAGAGGACTGAATAGAACTGTTACTAATTAACTGAAATCCAGACGTAGTGGATTGTACATCTACAATTTGACCATAGTAATAGAACGTAGATCCCGATGTAGTATCAAATAAATTGATGAAATCACCAATATAAAACGCATCTGCTGTTAGAACGGTTAACGATACACTGGTACCTGCTGCTGATCCGTCAGTAGGTATTGAAGTCGTTGTATCCAATGGTCCAAATCCTAATCCAGTGTATCCAGTATAACCAGTGTAACCTGTTGGTCCAGTATATCCTGTGTATCCGGTGTAACCAGTGTAACCAGTTGGTCCCGTATATCCAGTGTAACCAGTGTATCCTGTGTAGCCTGTTGCACCTGTTTTACCAGTTACTCCAGTATAACCAGTTGAACCAGTTTGGCCTGTTACTCCTGTTGGACCTGTTACTTGTGATGCAGGACCGGTATAGCCAGTATAGCCAGTATAACCTGTGTAACCAGTGGGACCTGTTACAGTCGAAGCTGCTCCGGTATATCCAGTATATCCAGTATATCCAGTATAACCCGTTGGTCCTGTGTAACCGGTATATCCAGTGTACCCGGTGAATCCAGTATATCCAGTGTAACCTGTTGGTCCAGTTTTACCTGTTGGACCTGTTGGACCTGTGTATCCAGTATACCCGGTATAACCAGTGTATCCAGTTGGCCCTGTTGGTCCTGTATAACCGGTGTATCCAGTATAGCCAGTGAAACCAGTGTATCCAGTTGGTCCGGTTGGTCCTGTATATCCGGTATATCCGGTGTATCCAGTGAAACCGGTATATCCAGTGTAACCTGTGTAACCCGTTGGACCGGTGTACCCAGTGTAACCAGTGTAACCTGTATAACCAGTGTATCCGGTTGGTCCTGTATATCCGGTGTAACCAGTGTATCCAGTGAAACCAGTGTAACCAGTGTAGCCTGTTACTCCAGTAGGTCCGGTATATCCAGTGTAACCTGTGTATCCCGTTGGTCCTGATGCACCAGTATTGGAAGAAGTTCCTGCAGGTCCTCGAAGACCAGTGGGTCCTGTTGAACCTGTATTTGTTGCATATCCTGGAACACCTTGAGGACCGGTTGGACCAAATGGACCAAGTGGACCCTGTGGACCGATAGCACCCTGAATTCCTTGAGGACCGGTTGGACCTGTAGCTCCTGTATTCACTGCAGATCCTGGAAGACCAGTAGGACCAGTTATTCCAGTAGGACCAGTGTAACCGGTATATCCTGTTGGACCTGTTGTACCTGTTTGTCCAACAACACCTCTTGCTCCAGTGTAACCTGTGTATCCAGTGTATCCTATTGGTCCTGTGTACCCTGTATAACCAGTGTAGCCCGTGTATCCAGTTGTTCCTGTGCCTTGCAAACCCTGTACTCCTTGTGGACCGATGGCACCCTGAATTCCTTGTGGACCCGTTGGACCAGTTGCTCCGGTATTGACTGCAGATCCTGGAAGACCAGTAGCACCAGTGTATCCAGTGTATCCAGTGTATCCAGTTGGACCTGTTACTCCTGTTGGACCTGTTTCACCAACAACGCCTCTTGCTCCGGTATAACCTGTATATCCGGTATATCCAGTGACTCCGGTTGGTCCAGTGTATCCGGTATAACCTGTATACCCAGTTGTTCCTGTTACACCCTGAATACCTTGCGGACCTTGTGGACCAATTGGACCCAATGCACCTCGAAGACCCGTTGGACCTGTAACATTGCTTGCTGCTCCTGTTGCTCCAGTTTGTCCAGTTGCTCCTGTTTCTCCATTATAACCGGTTGGACCAGTAACACCAACAGCACCTCGTGGTCCAGTATAACCTGTATATCCGGTATATCCTGTTGGTCCTGTTGCTCCAGCTAATCCAGTATATCCTGTTGATCCTGTACTACCTTGTTGACCTATATTGCCTTGTAATCCTTGCGGACCTTGGGGACCTATTGCCCCCTGTCGTCCAGTTGGACCCGTTGGACCAGTAGACATTCTGTTATAAAAAGCAAAAATTAAAAATTGGACATCAAATCGCGTTTAAATATTATCGACATCGACATCTTCTTCCTCTTCCTCTTCTTCTCCTTCAAAATCAAATCCTTCGTTCTCTGCGGTCTCTGTAACATTGGATGTTTTTATAAATAATTTGTTATCTGCCTCTGGTAACAATTTTCGAAGACGTCTTACCTGGTCTTCTGTAAAGACTGCAACGATTTCGTGCGTAGTCTGTTGAAGACCTGTTTCTGCTATCATTACCAAACTATCAATATCTACCCAAACTGATTTCTTACCTTTTCCTCGCATACCCCCGCGAAGGGGAATATTCATCAATTGACTCTGCTTGTTCTTATCCATAAAATACACCTCCATACGTCCACTTCCAAATCGGCGTGTTACCTTTCCGACAAATACATCATTTATCTCTTCTCCATTCGCATAGTCTTCCAGAAGCTTATCCACAAATACACGATTGTTTCGTGCCTTTGAGCCCTCTGAGTTCTTTTGTGCTTTGTGTCCTGAACCTCCTGATACGTTTTTACCCATTCTGATTACTTACTTCCACAACTGGTAATAAAGAATTCGTTTTTTTAATATGCTTGTTGGTTTTCATGTGCCTTTCTTCATATGTTTTACAGGCAAACTTGACATCGCAAACCTTACATTCTAAAGAAACTATAGAGTCGGGATTTGTTTTCTTCAAGTGTTTTTTGGTCTTTAAATGACGTTCTTCGTCAATTTTAGATATGAAATTTATGTTACAAGAATCACATCTTAGTTCCACTTTTGGTTGTGGATTTTCTTTCATTTTATGGTTTTTTGTATTAATGTGTTTGTTGTAAATACTTGAAAAGTTGCATTGAATATCGCAAATACTGCAATAGTATTTCTTACGTTCTTCCATTCTATTATTATGCTTTATAGATTTTAAATGCCTCAATATTTCTTCACGCGAATGATAATTACAAGTTGGATTACAAACATTACATATATAATGCATATCCTTACTCCATCTAGATTTGCGATAAATTACAAAGTCTGGTAATTCCATTTACTATCTATGAATATTATTTTTTTACAAATTTACAAATAGATAAAAATAAATTATTTTTGGCAAACTTTATATGGATGAAAAAAACAGTTTTTGAGTTGTAGATAGTTTGTAGAAAAATTATATATATTTATCTATTTGGAAAATTGTAGAAATAATGGGGGGGTGGCGGACGTATTGAAAAAAACGGAAACTTTTTATCCAACTCTGTCGTACTCACATCAAAAATGAACGCCGCAATTAAAAACGCTATCACCACTGCCTCCGCATCGCTTGACATCAAGACATTCGCAAAAACCGAAGACTTCCTCACTGCTCTCTTTGACAAACTCTGGCCTACCGAGACTCCTGCAAGAAAGCCACGTGCTCGCAAGGAACCTGAGCCTGAACCAGTTGCTCCACCAGCTCCAGCACCAGTTCCTGAACCAACTCCTGCTCCAGCTCCAGTAGCACCAACAAAGAATGTCGAGAAGTTCAATGCTGGGCAAACAAAGAAAATCAAGCAGGTCACCGATGAGTTGAATATCACCAATCCAGACAAGAAGGCATTCCTCACCTACCTCAATGCTATGACCAAAGAGGAATACATGACCAAATCATTTGACCTCCACGCTCACGACTTCTTCGTCGCCGCTGCTGTCAAGGCAGATTCAACCAAAGAAGCCGATGTAACGGAAGTCGACTTCAAAGGAAAGAAGTACTATGTCACTGAGGACAAGAAGGTCTTCGAGATTCTTCCAGACGGAAATGGTGGAAAGTTACTCGGACATGTCGGATTGAACGAATTCGCTGAAATGAAGATTCTAAGCTAAAGAGTAAATGGCTAAGAAGAAGGATATGATTGATAAACTGATTGGCAGTATCAACTGGAAAGTTGGAGGATTTGATTTCCTTCCAATCTTTTTCGGTGTGATAATGGCTAGCATTGATATTCTCATGATGGGGTCTGCTAAGATGGTGAACGAAGGCACCCTCAGTTATGGAGTGGGTGTCCCTTTTTCAGTTGGTCTCTACGCACTTGAGCCCCTCATTTTCTTGAAGGCACTTGACTACGAGAATATGACCGTTGTCAACTTGGTCTGGAATTTAGTATCGGATGTGGTTGTAACATTGCAAGGTGTCTTAATCTTTGGTGAGACCATCAAAGGTGTCCGATGGGTAGCTGTTGGTATGGCACTCTTTGCTCTTGGACTTTTTGCATATACCGATAAGGATTAACAATTGCAAGGTAACTTGTCTTTGATGGTATCCTGACCCGCTGGAGCAGCAAAGGAACCCAATGTACTAACATTTGCAGGATAAGCTTTACTATTCACACTGTACTCTGCTCCATTTACGATGGCAGCCTGTCTCACTAACGATGTAAACGCACTCGCACTCGATTGCTGTTTTAGATCGAATGGAATTCTAACTTGAAATGACAACACTATTTTGCTTACATAGGTAATCGGATTGTATGGGTCATTCGTTGTTCGTGTAGCATACACAAACACAGACTTATCGGTTATTTCTGACGGTGTACCTGAAATGATATAATTTACTGGGTCAAATTTCAATCCTTGTGGAAGGCTATTTATGTCAACATAGACGTAATCTAGCAATGGATTATCGGTCAAAATATAGATTGGGTCCGCAGGTAAAAATTGCCAATAATAATAGGTTGTTTGTGCGGGACTTGTAAAAATAGGTTCGTTTCCTGTATACGTAGGAGCTGTTACATTTGTGATAGTCATAATCGATTGCGGTGTTCCTTGACTGATTGTTTTTGGCTTACTGAAGAATACAAGTTCAGAATCTGACACCGAAACAATGTTTGCTTGATACAATTTCCACCCTGTTTCAAGGCTTGTTACATTATCATGGTACCATAAATCCGTATTAACAAATACATACCATCTTGAATCATATGGGTCATATTGAATAGGTCCGATACCGATATTTGGAATGAGAGGGTCGGAAGAACTTACTTCGAATCCCTGTATATTTGTCCAATTTGTTCCATCGGTTGAAAATGCCAATCCACCAACGTATTGAGTTCCAGAATAGCTTACACCAGTAGCAATCCAGATACCAATAGTCTGTTTTGCTTCAGTATCGTAGAATCCGTTGGGTTCATACACGATATCATAGGCAGCATAGTTGAATCCTTGATAGGCTCCTGTAATTCCAGTCCACGTTGTTCCATGGTCATGAGAGTAAAAAATAGTAGTTGCTGGACCTTTCATACCATCATAGGCTTCCTTTGGTTTATATTTATCTGAACCAGCAATTATCCAATAAGAATTTCCAAGTTTATCATCCGGAGAGTCCAAATTAATACAACCAATTTGAGATGGTGTTATACCGTTTAATGGAGTCCAAGTTGATGATTTATATATGTAACTGTTTGTTAATGCTCCAATTATGAAAATACCATTCTTTCCTCGAAATGAAAGACCATTTTGAGTATATGTATTTGGATAATTATTTAACCCCGGGCTTCTTGCTACAAATATTACTGGAGTAGGTAAAGCAGTATTCGTTGTTAAATTATAAATACTGAGAGTAACGCCATTCATTCCAGCACCAAACCAATTGCCAGAATCGTAGAATACATTGTATATATTTTCAAATACAGTATTGCTATAATGAATACCATCCGTTGATTTTAAAAGTTTTGATGTTGTTGCGAGATACCATGTACCGGAATAAGTTTGTAAATCTGTAAAATAGTAAGTGTCACTCGGAGTTGAATAATTTGAAAATGTTGTTCCACTCGGTTGATAATCAGTAAACAACAATCTACTTGTTGAACCTACTAAAGAATTTGAGAATACAAAACTTCGATTCACAATCGGATTTGTAGTTGTAATATTGACTTTAAGACTTGGATGATTCGAATCACTCAATGGTTTGTTATCAACAATGCTATCGATACTATAATCTATATTGGATGGTAGAACACCAGTTACCAGCGTTCCTCCGATAATACCTGCGTTGCTATCGATTGTGAGTCCGTAGAATTGATTATTTGATAAGTCATTTGTCAATGTAAACGTAGGAGTTGAACCGCTATACACAATGGTATTTAATGGAATAGGTGGAATAACGTTGCCCTGTGTCAAAGAATAGACAGTCGAACTCGGCAAATAAATACAACTATCGCGTGTGAATGTACAGTAATTGAAAACAATTCCATTCACGAATGATTTGAAACCAGTTGAAAGTGTAATATCTAACTCGTATGGTGGAACATCATAACTACCATCCGTATTTACTCCCCATGGTCCAGAAGGAGGGTCTGTATATGGATATGGAGCATCATTATAAATGTTATCCACTAATCCACTTACTATACCTGTTTTTGAGACCTTTAAGTATTTCAGAAAGTTATCACCAGGCAAAAATGTCTTGATTGGACGTCCACTTAGAGTCGAAGCAGTAACTTGATAAGGAGTCAATTGTAAATTACCAACAAAGTCAAATCCATTATAAGTATTTGGTCCAGGTGGATTTTTAGCATTCGTGATAACATCGTCTTGAATAATCAAATGAATACTCGTTGTGCTGCTAACGGATGTAACCGGATTGGTAGCAGTAACGTAAAGAAATAAGTCTCCTAAAAGAAGTGGTGTACCATACAAACTGTAAGTCGAATTTGATGTAACTTTTCCAAATGTAAGACCATACGATGATAAAGAAACCACTGTATTTACATCACTTTTAGCTAATGCGGTATATTGAAGACTATTTCCAGTGGACGATGTGGCATTAAAATTAAGATTTGCCGTTGTATAAGAATAGCTTGATGGTGGAAGTGAACCGTCATCATTACGGTCTCCAATAGGACCAGTCAAGACATCTGGCAAATCACGTGAAAAAACAGGATAGAAAACAGACCCATCCGCAGGAGTATTTGAATCAAATCGTATAACATCCTGCGTAATAGGAATTGTTAAATTAATAGACCCTGTTTTATTATTAGTATTCGAAGCAGTAAATGTATAGGCAGAAGACCCATAATTCGTAGCTTTTCCACTCAAATAAACAATCCCATTTCCATACACATTGTTTTTATTGTACAAACTGAGTGTCAATCCATTTCCAAGATTTGTAGGAGATAACGATGTGACCATGCTACCAACATTTGAAAAATATGTATTCACTTTCATAACTGGCAAGTCTGAATAAGTAGTTCCAGCATAGATAACTGGTGATGTTAAAGAACTGGATAACGAACTACCACTTGCGGACCTGAATACTACGGATTCGCCGAATGGAAAACTTAAGTAGAGTGTATTGGAAATATTTCCAGAACTTCTTGGTTGAACTCCAACAACCGAAACATTCACATTTGAAAATCCATAATCGATATACTGATTGGCAGTGGCAGTTGTAACATTTCCAGTAAGAGTCAATGTATTAGCATTTGGAGTTAATGTAAATCCATTTGGAAGAGCAGGAATAAGCCATGTAAAACTTGATACATTTCCTGGGAATGTTGCGGTGAATGTTTGTGGAGTATAAGGAACACCTACATTGATTATAGGACCGTAGACAGGAGGTGTAATCACAATACGCTCTCCTTTTACTTGAATATTTACACTGAGAGTCACCACTTTTCCATAGTTTGAATCCGCAGTATTTGTATTTTGACCCACTAGCAAATAGTTACTTGGACTGTAAGTAGCAGCAGGATATCCAGATACCTGAAAAGAGTTGGAAGTCATAGATGATAACAACGATATTCCTACAGGTAGTGCGGGTGTAGAATATAAATCAGTAAGAGTTATCGGAGAATTGAATGTTATACCGCCCGAATAGGTAACGTTGACATTCTCACTCTGATAAAAAACATACGGTCCTGGAGTTGTAGTTGTAAGTCTACCATTTCCTATCGTAACTTTTATGGAAAACGTGTATACGGCTGATGTAGAATCCGTAACAGTTATTACCAACGGTTCCTGATTTCCAGAGGATGCTAGAAACGTACCCGAAAAAGTGGCATTCGGTTGTGGGTCTGTACTGTTATCTTTCAAAAATGCTGATATAAATGCGGATGTCCCTGCGAAAGAAACACTCGCAGGTGTTACTGGATAACCAATTGTATAACCGAAAGTTTCATACTTATACAATTGAATTAGACTGCCGCTTATTGGCGGACTTACACTAAATGACATTACTTATAGACGATATTTGGGTAAAAGTGGTTTTACGGATTTTCGAACACCTCCCTTGAGTTCGAATACAGACTTACATTCCTCTAACAATCCTGCCAATTCTTCGTTGTGCTGTTTCCAACGATTGAGAGCAATCTCATACTGAGACTTGTTATGTATGCCGATGGCAGAACACTTGTCCTTCAAGGAACCCTCCTTCCCTTTAAAAATATTGATAAGTTCAGTTGCTTCTGTTTCCGATGGTTTCGAAATCTCTTCAAACTTCTTTCCTGCTTCTGCCATATCAAAATCATGATATGCCATTTCCAATTTAAGACGCAAAAGCTCCGTAGCCTGATCCATTACTATTATCAAAGGGTTGTGAATAATCTTCTGAACGGACATTGCGAGTTGCAGAGTACCAGGTTGTTGGCTTGAATGGAATATCTACTTTCGGTACCTCATTGGCCTTGGCTTCATACTGAGTATACAAAAAGAAAGCAAACCCTACCAGAACAGCTGCCAACAATACAAAATTAAAAAAAGTGGACGTTGCGTTGACAATATCATTTCTCCGAGCCAAAAGCGAGTTCTCGATTCTGTTCAGGTCTGTTAATTCGACAAGACTCATTACTTTGTTGTAATACTCGAAGCTCCCTTAAAATATCGCAGGACCAAGGGTCAGTTATACACGGACATACACTTACCCTTTTTGGATAATTGTATGCTTGGCGAACTAAATCATGAATTTGTCGACGAGTAAATCCATGTGTACAAATATTTAACGATGTTTCTGAATATTTGAGAAGGTCAGAATCCATTATGCTATTGACTGTAAGCTCTTTGTATATGGATTACTCTTAAAAGCATCCAAAATAGCGGGCTCATTTCTTTCCACATAAATATCCTGCTGTAATGGGACCACATATCGTGTAGAACCCTGCTGAGCACTCGATGGTACCTGACCTCCAATATTGAAAAGAGGAGTCTCAAATCCACGAATATTGTTGAAGATAGTC
>Ga0208380_1000508_pt1 | contig 10183 bp, 6 predicted proteins | sample CryBogCBE27Jun07_FD_184570 | JGI IMG/M metagenome (GOLD analysis project Ga0208380, IMG submission 184570) | Freshwater microbial communities from Crystal Bog, Wisconsin, USA - CBE27Jun07 (SPAdes) | ecosystem: Environmental > Aquatic > Freshwater > Lake | place: Crystal Bog, Wisconsin, USA... | reverse complement strand
GAACCAAGTCCGCTCGCGCCGTAGGGGCGATCCGCTTCAGTGGTCATCTGGAAGAAACTGATTTGACCGATTTTCATACCGGTGTAGAGGGTAATTGGCAGGTTGGCCATGTTGGAAAGTTCCAGGGTGATGTGCCCATCCCAGCCCGCGTCAATAAAACCGGCGGTCGAGTGGATAACCAGACCCAAACGTCCCAACGAACTCTTGCCGTCGAGGCGGCCAACGAGGTCATTTCCTATAGCCACCCGCTCCAAGGTCGAACCCAACATGAATTCGCCGGGGTGCAAGATCATGGGCTTATCGAGGCCCACGTCAATTAGCTCGGTGAGGTCCTCTTGGGCCTCTTTGACGTCGATGACGCGCTCGGAATGATTGCGGAAAACTCGGTAAAACTGGTCAATGTGCAGGTCCACCGAGCTGGGCTGAATGCAGTCCTCGCCGAGCGGGTCGATTTCTATCCGGCCATTGGCCAGAGCTTCTTTGATTGAACGATCGGAGAGCACCATAACCCTGAAAACGATAGTTCTTTTCTGAGGTTTAGGGGGCTAGAAAACCGAGAGATACCATCTCAGGTTCTTATCTAATAATGAGATGACCCCAAAATCGATTTGTAAATAGGGATATTCAGAACTATCCTCAATTCATCGCCGTTAACAAGGTGAAACACTAGTTCCAAGCAACCGCTTGGACGAGAGGGGAAACATGATTAAGAAACACCGTGCCGGAATGCGCGCTGGTTTCAGCTTGGTCATGGGAATGACTCTGATGGGTTTGGTTGCTCCAGCGGTTCCTGCTGTTGCTGCAACTCCTAAGACGGCATTCTCATGGACAGTGAACCTGTCGACTTTCCAGCCATCTGCACCTAACTACCTGTACCCATACATGGACGGATCGCACTTCACGCAGTCCAACTCCGTGATGCAGTTGCAGATGTACCGTCCTCTTTACTGGTTCGGTACCTCAACTGGTTTGGTAGCTCCTAACTACGCTGAGTCGGTCGCCAACATTCCGGTCCTCTCGAACGGCAACAAGACTGCAACAATCACCTTGAAGCCAAACCTGGTTTGGTCAAACGGTGCTTCTGTTCAGGCTAACGACGTTATCGAGTGGCTGAACATCATGGCTTCAGACCCTGGTATCTGGGGTAACTACTCTCCACCTGTTAACGGAACCGCTACGACTGTTCCAGACATCTTGAAGACCGTAACGCGCGTTTCCAAGTTCGTCTTGAAGTTGGACTTCAACAACCCAGTCAACTTGACCTGGCTCGTTATGAACCCACTGTCGAACATCACCCCATTGCCACAGGCTTGGGACGTGAACGCCGCTGCATGGTCCGCTAACGGAACTACTTCACACCTGACCAACGGAACCTCTAAGTACTACGCTTCCAGCCACGGCGGAACGCTGGCTACGGTTCCCGCTGGATGTTGGGGCCCTAACTACATCGGTAACGGTGCAAACGGCCCAGGATCAACTGGCCACACCGCAATCGTTGACGCCTACGGCGAGCCAACGGTTGTTGCTGACGCCAACGCAGTTCAGGCCATTAAGTGCCAAGAAGTCTGGTACACCATGCGTTCATTCGCATTGGACACCCAGAACTGGGCTGACACCACTACTGACACCGGCAAGATCTGGGCAGTGACCGACGGAGCCTTCAAGTTGAAGAGCTTCGACGCGAACACCTCAGCTCGTGTCATGGTTAAGTCAGCTACCTACAAGGGACCACGCGCTGCGAACTCCCCAACCAAGCTGAACTACCAGCCTTGCTTCAACGTAACTGGTGACTGCCAGACCTTGTTGCAGACTGGTGCAGTTGACATTGCTGGCGTTCCTTCGTCAGCCATGGCTTCAATTACCAGCTTGAGCAAGGCCGCAACCGCCAAGATCAACATTTCTGTTCCATCAGGAATGAAGCGCACGGTTTCGTACTCATGGTCAGTTGGATACTCCTGGATGAACTGGGCTTCAACCAACCAGAACGCTGGTGACAGTGGCACCATGAACGGTGACATCTTGAAGCAGCAGTACATCCGCTTGGTCATGAACGACTCGTACCCAACAGCTTCGATTGTTAAGAATGCTTTCCGTGGTTACGCGTACTCAACCTTCGGCCCAATTCCACCATTCCCCGCTAACAACTACACCACTGTAAAGGTCTCCCCTTTCAAGCAGTGGCACCATGAACGGTGACATCTTGAAGCAGCAGTACATCCGCTTGGTCATGAACGACTCGTACCCAACAGCTTCGATTGTTAAGAATGCTTTCCGTGGTTACGCCTACTCAACCTTCGGCCCAATTCCACCATTCCCCGCTAACAACTACACCACTGTAAAGGTCAGCCCTTTCAAGGCTTCGTTGATTAACGGTCTGATGACTTCACACGGCTGGGCTAAGCAGTCAGGCGTTTGGACTTGCACCTCCCCAGGAACCGGTTCCGGTCACTGTGGTGCAAACATTGGAAACGGTGCAACCATGGTGTTTGGCATGGACTCAGCTTCAGCTGGTTCAACCATCTCCGAGCAGGCCGACCAGGCTTGGGTCGGTGCTGCTGCTGCTCAGGGTATTACCTTGAACATCAACATCGAGACCTTCAACACCGTTATCGGTAACGACGTCGCCGGCGCAACTGGCTGGGACATCTCAACCGGTTCGGGTTGGATCTACGCCCCAGGATTCTTGCCAACTGGTGAGCCTTTGTTCCTGACCGGTGCTGGTTCCAACGCTGGTAGCTACTCGGTTGCCTCGATGGACACCGACATCCTCGGAACTCTTAACGGACACGTCACTCTCGACAAGTACGAGAAGGACTTCCTGCTGAACCCACCAACCGTGGGTAACACATGGACCGTTGGTGTGATCTTGTACAGCAAGCACATCGGTGGCTACCTGCCACAGGCTTCGGGCTACATGTGCCCAGAGCTCTGGAACTACGTCGCCTAAGTTCCTAAGAACTAAGTAGTTCAAAAAGCCCCGGTCGCAAGACCGGGGCTTTTTGCATCTCTGATAACCTTTTTCAATGCTTGCGTATCTGATTCGCCGAATATTTCAGGGATTCATCGTCCTAGTTTTGGTGATTTTGTTCACCTTCATTCTCGAACACATGGTGCCTGGTGGGCCTGCCGTTGTCGCTCTCGGCCACCGCGCCACCAAGGTCACGATCGCCCAGTTCAATAAAGAGAACGGCCTCGATCGACCAATCATCGTCCAGTTCTGGTCATATTTGACCCAAGTTCTTCGTCTGAACCTCGGTTATTCACTCGAAAAGTCCGCTGCGGTCTGGTTCTTGATTAAGTCCGCCCTCGCCCACACCTCAATGCTGGTTGCGGTCTCAATTGTCTTCCAGTTCATCGTGGCAATCCCCTTGGGCGCAATGCAGGCCCGGCGTCGCAACACTCAATTTGACTATTTTGCGACCGGAATTACCTTCGTTCTCTACGCAATTCCGGTGTTCTTGATTGGTGAATTCTTAATCTCGCTCTTCACCATCAAGCTAAACCTTTTGCCTGGCCACGTATCCTCAACCGATGGTGCGTTCTCCATCTTTACTAACCCCGTTGAGTACATCTTGCCGATTTTGACCCTATCCTTGGTTGGAATCGGAGGCTTGAGCCGTTTCCAACGTTCATCAGTCGTTGACACCTACGCTCAGGACTACATCCGCACCGCCAGGGCTAAGGGATTGAGCGAAAAGCTCGTACTTCGCCGTCACGCACTGCGTAACTCAATTTTGCCAATCATCACCATCATTGGTCTTTCCCTTCCCGCACTGGTGGGTGGTGCGCTGATTACCGAGAGCCTTTTCGGAATCCCAGGAATGGGTGAACTCACCTTGACCGCCGCGAACAGCCAAGACATGCCCCTCGTAGTGGGGACCACCATTGTGGCCACCATCATGACCATCGTTGGTTCACTCGTAGCCGACCTCTTGTATGCCGTGGCCGACCCTCGTATTCGTATAGAAAGTCGATAGATCATGTCTGTAACTGACTTAGAAGTAACTGAAGCCACCGCCGACGCTGGTGAGTCCGGCAACATTGGTGGTGTCTACACGCTCGTCTGGCGGACCTTCAAAGAAAACCGCCTGGCCGTGATCAGCCTCGGCGTGCTTGTCTTCTTCCTGCTGTTCTCGTTCGTTGGTCCTTACATCTACCCGACCAACCAGACCAACGGCTACTTGGCCCAACAGGTGTACATTCACGGCGTATCCGCTGTTAACTACCCGTGGTTCAAGTCTTGGAGCTTCCCACTCGGTGGCGACAACTCTGGGTACAACATGGTCGGACGCCTCATGGTTGGTGGACGTACCGCTCTCTCAGTAGGAATCTTGGCCGGTCTTATTTCGACCCTGGTGGGGTCTGCCTGGGGTGCCATTGCCGGATTCCGTGGTCGCTATACCGACTCAGTGATGATGCGTTTCGTTGACATTGGTCTTTCGGTTCCCGGAATCTTCTTGTTGATCGTTATCGTTGTTCTCTTCGGTGCTAGCTCAACCACGATTACCCTCACCTTGGGACTCACCTCCTGGTTCGGTTCAGCTCGTCTGATTCGTGGTCAGACCCTTGGTCTTAAGTCACGCGAGTTTGTCTCAGCAGTTCGCGTCCTTGGTGGATCGGGTACTCGAATCATCTTCAAGCACATCTTGCCCAACACAATTGGCACGATGGTAGTTATCGCGACCTTCGCCGTAGCCGACTCGATTCTGGCTCTCGCTGGTCTTGGCTTCATTGGTCTCGGTATTCCGCTCCCCAACACCGACTGGGGTTCAATGTTGCAAAACGCCACCATCTACGCTCCCGATGGCTACTGGTGGGACATTGTTCCCGCCGCTGTCTGCATCATCCTCGTCGTAATGTCACTGAACTACATCGGTGACGCACTTCGTGACGGCTTCGAAGTTCGTCTCCAGAAGCGCTAAAGACTCAAACAAAAAGCCCCCTCCGCAAGGAGGGGGCTTTTTTATTTAGATTCTCTCGTTAGCGAATGCTCACTGGCTGACGCAGTGGGAAGTGGCACGCCGCACGGTGGCCCGGGAAGAACTCGCGCATAGCTGGCTCTTCGTTGGCACAGATGTCCTGAGCCAATGGGCAACGGGTGCGGAACCGGCATCCCGATGGTGGGTTAACCGGTGAAGGCAGTTCTCCAACAATCGCTGAAGCCTTGGACTTGTGGTTCGCTGCCGAAGGCACCGCGTCCAGCAGGCCACGGGTGTAGGGGTGAATTGGTTCGCGGTAGATCTCGTCCGATGGACCCTCTTCGACCAACTTGCCCAAGTACATGACACCAACGGTGTCGGACATGTAACGAATAACGCCAAGGTCGTGGCTAATCATTACCAACGAAAGTCCGAGGTCTGCCTGGAGGTCTTTGATCAGGTTCAGAATCTGAGCCTGGATTGATACGTCCAGTGCCGAAACGGGCTCGTCGGCAATTAAGAGTTTGGGCTTGAGAGCCAAAGCACGAGCGAGACCAATGCGCTGGCGTTGTCCACCCGAGAACTCGTGTGGGTAGCGCAGCGAGGCCGAAGGTGAGATACCGACCTGGTCGAGCAAGTCAGCGACCTTCTTCTTGCGCTCAGCAGAGGTGCCTTCGTTTTGAATCTTGAAGGGCTCTTCGAGAATCGAACCAACGGTCTGGCGTGGGTCGAGTGATGAGTAGGGGTCCTGGAACATCATCTGAACGTTGCGGCGAGCCAAGCGGCGCTCGTCACCCTTCAGTGAGTTGAGAACCGAACCCTCGAACTTGATTTCACCCGAGGTGGGACGCTCGAGGCCGGTGATGAGCTTTCCGGTCGTGGTCTTGCCACAACCAGATTCACCCACGAGGCCGTAGGACTCACCCTCAACAATCGAGAGCGAGACGTCCGAAATTGCGTTTACGTTGCCCACCTTGCGACGAATAACACTGCCACCGCGCACTGGGTAGAGCTTGACCAGGTTGGTGATCTCCAACAGGGGCTTAGCCTCTTTGATGTCACGAGAGGCATTCTTGACCTTGACGCGGTCGTCCTTGCCAATTCCCTTTACGGGGTGGAAGCAGGCGTACTCGTGATCGTTCTTGCCCTCGATGTCTGGCTCGGTAGAGCGGCACTTGTCGGTGGCGAACTCGCAACGAGGAGCGAAGCGACAGCCCACAATTTCCATCGAAAGGTCTGGTGGGAGTCCAGGAATGGACTGAAGGCGGAAACTCACGTCCTCGAGCTTGGGTACAGCGTTCATGAGCGCCTGGGTGTAGGGGTGGCGCATCTCCGCGAAGATCTCCTTCGTGGATGCAGACTCGGCCTTCTTACCGGCGTACATGACAACGACACGGTCTGTTCGACCAGCAATCACACCCATGTCGTGAGTAATTAACAAAACGGCCATCTTGAGCTCTTTGCGCAAGCGGTCAATCAAGTCCAAAATCTGAGCCTGAATCGTCACGTCCAGTGCCGTAGTGGGCTCGTCAGCGATCAGCACCTTAGGCTCACAAACGAGGGCCATGGCGATAATTACGCGCTGGCGAAGTCCACCAGAAAGTTCGTGGGGGTACTGATTAATACGCTCTTCGGGGCGAGGCATTTCGACGAGTTTGAGAACCTCAATCGCGCGCTGGATGCCCTCTTCATGTGAAACACCCTTGTGTAGCTCGTAACCTTCAGCGATTTGGCGACCGATAGTCATCGTTGGGTTGAGCGAAGTCATTGGGTCTTGCGGAATGAAGGCGATTCGGTTTCCCCGAACCTTCTGCATCTCGGCCTCAGGCAGTGAGGCCAAATCAACACCTTCAAGTTCGACGCTGCCGCCAATAATGTGACCCGTATTGGGTAGCAGGCGCATGATCGAGGTGCCAATGGTGGTCTTACCGCAACCGGACTCTCCCACCAGGCCGACGCACTCTCCGGCGGCGATATCGAAACTCACACCGTCGACGGCGACCACATTTGCGGTCCGCATACGGAATTCAGTACGTAAATTCTTGACTGACAAGACAGTAGACATAGGGAAAATCCTACTACCCCTTGAGGTTTCGACTGTCCTTAGGAAAAATCGGGGTTCTGGCCCGATGGTTCCGGTCTAGCGGGCTCGGCGACGGGCGCGTGAAACCTCACCCATCAAGAACAGGCCCGAGGTGACAAACAGCGCTGAAGCGACGAGCAGCGTCCCCGAGCTAAAGCCGGTGTGAGCGAGGGTCCTCGAGTCAATCGTGGTCGGTACCGGTCCCGAAGTTGTGGTGTCCGGCGGCAGGGTGGTCGATGGCGTGGTGGACCCGTCGTAGGTCGTCAACTGGAAGATTGACTCCACACTCGCGGTCGCCGAGTCCGTCGCGGCGAGGAAGATCTGAGATCCCACGATGGAAAGTCCCTGGGTTCCTCCGTTACCGGTATCGGTCACCGGGTTCAAATAAGTCGTATAGGTGGTGGATTCCGCGGGAACTACAAAAATCCGATTGCCGTAGTCGGCAATGAAAACGTTGCCACTCGAATCGACCGCAATGTCGACGGGCGCATTCGAAGGGTCATTCGACATATCGACCCATACCGGTCCCTGGGTTCCTCCGTTACCGGTATCGGTCACCGGGTTCAAATAAGTCGTATAGGTGGTGGATTCCGCGGGAACTACAAAAATCCGATTGCCGTAGTCCACAATGAAAACGTTGCCACTCGAATCGACCGCAATGTCGACGGGCGCATTCGAAGGGTCATTCGACATATCAACCCATACCGGTGGTGAGGTGTAAGGGCCCGCGGTTGTGTCCAAGTTGTAAATACCCGAAGCTGGGTAGTTATCATCGGCAACCAAGAGGTTGTTGCCCGAAGCCGTCATCCCTTGCACGCCGGGGGCTGCCAGACCTGTGGCGAAGGTGCTGAGGTTGGTGGCTGGTAATCCAGAACTCAAGCTGGTTGACACGGTGTAGATGGTGCCGGTGTCATAGCGAGCGGCGTACAAATTGGTACCGACTACCGCCAAAGTGGTCGCTGCACCCGGTGATGGCAACGAGGCGTAGTCGACGGCATTGGTATTCGCTGCTTGACCCGAGGTGAACTCGTAGATCTCGTTGTCGCTGGCGTAGACGAAGATATTGTCCGAGCTATCGATAGCAATCGTCTCGGGAGTTGCTCCGTTGAAATTGGCCATCGTCTCGGGAGTTGCTCCGTTGAAATTGGCCGCGGTCGCGTACACGGTAGGAGCCGAAGATCCATCGATTGGTGTCTGAACAATCTCTCCCGTGCCATTTGAAGAACCCACAACGTACAAATTGCCTTGACTGTCCGAAGCCATGACGTTGGTGTAACCAGCCTGGAAGCCGCCGGTCACCGCTGAGCCGTCTAAGAAAAGGGAAACGTTGGGGCTCGCCGTTGCGACCGTACTGGTGACGAGGAGAATGGTCGAAACGACCAGGCCTAGTCCAGCGACCTTAATGCGGGGACCTTGACTCATACTGATGATTCTCCAACTGCAAATACTTCGGAATAGAAGTTAGGCAATTCTAATGGCTTTAGCAACAGCCTCAAATTGGAGAATTATTTGGTCCGGCGTCGGACTCTTGAAACCTCTTGAATCATTACAAGCCCCGACGACACCAATAGGCCTGATGCGAGCAGTATTTTGCCAGAGCTAAATCCCGTGTGGGCCAGCGTCCCGGACGCTTCAGTCGTAGGGGTGAGCATCGAAGTCGTGGTGGGTAGCTCGCCGCCGGTGGTCGTCGTGGTTGGGTCTGGATTCGTCGTAGTTGGTTCAGGGGTTGTCGTGGTTGGGGCGCCCGTAGTTGTGGTGGCCGCGTCAGTTGTCGTGGTCGTACTAGCCACTCCCGAGCCGTCGTACGGAGTTACTAAGTAAACAGCCTGATCATTGCCGCCCGACGAATCCGAACCAGTTATGTAGAAGTGGCCTCCGATAAAGCACATGCCCCAAATGCCACCTTGACCAGTGTCGGTCACGGGACTCAGGTAGGTGCTCACAGATCCCCCCGATGGAATCGAAAGAAGCCTGTTGTTGTAGTCAGCTACAAATACGTTTCCCGAGCTGTCAGCCGCAACATCAACCGGCACAATCGTAGGATCGCTCGAGGTGTCAACCCAGAATGAGGGGTTTGTGTAGGGGCCAGCACTGGTATCAAGGCGGTAAATACCCGACACGCTGCCGCCATTGAAGTTGGCGTCATCAGCTGCCAGCAGATACGAGCCATCGTGCGACAGGCCCTGAAGCCCGGGAGCGGCGAGCCCAGTGGCGAAGGTGGTCATGTTTGTTGCTGCGTTAGACCAGCCGCCCGAGAGTGGGATTGAATAAATCGTTCCGGTGAAAAAAGAAGCCACGTACACCGTTGAACCAATAACCGTCATGAACCGATTGTTTCCGGTGTTACCAAGATCTTGACCGGGGGTGCCTACGCCAAATCCTGCCGCAAAGCCATAGACGTGACCGTTATCACCAAGAACAAAAAGGTCGCCTGAGTTATCTGATGAAATCGAGAACGGAGTAGCACCATTCATGTTGGCCGAAGTTGAAACAACCGTTGGTGGCCCCCCTGGAGTGAATGAGGTCTGAATGATGGTCCCCACGCCGCTTACCGTGCCGGCAACGTAGAGGGTCCCAAATGGTCCCGGAGCAATTGCGTTGTTATTCCCGGAAACGAATCCCGTTAGGTCGCTGCCGGTTAGGTAGGGCGTCACGTTGGCGCTTGCCGAGGCAGTCAGTGAAGAGGCGAGCAACAACGCGCTCGCTACGCCGCAGATGGCGGCCAACTTCAATCGAATGTTCTTGACCACCTAGATCCTGCCTAATAAAAAGGTTGCGAAGCACTCTCGATATTAGGGGAAGGGCCAACCCCCTACCAGCCTTCAGAGCCAGCAGGGGGTTGGCGGTTGTTGCGATTACGAGCGCGAAGCGTTGTCGGCGTCGGACTGCTTGATGTTCTCGAAAAACTCGCCCTTTTCGATTCGCTGGCCCAAGCTGCGCTTCAGGCGCGACTTAGACGTGCTCAGCGAAAGATCCTCGAAGGCCAGTGATGTGCCACGAGCGTCGGCGCGGAAGTTGGACGTCGAGTCAGATTCGAATCCGCCCTGGCGGCCGGCAGCGTAGGCGTCTTGATTGGCACCCATGTAGACAAAGGTCCAGCCCTCGTTGTCCTGCTTGCGCTGGACTAATTCAAAGATGGTCTGCTGGGTGTACTCACGACTCTGATTTTCCTCGCCATCGG
>Ga0208380_1000506_pt1 | contig 10199 bp, 13 predicted proteins | sample CryBogCBE27Jun07_FD_184570 | JGI IMG/M metagenome (GOLD analysis project Ga0208380, IMG submission 184570) | Freshwater microbial communities from Crystal Bog, Wisconsin, USA - CBE27Jun07 (SPAdes) | ecosystem: Environmental > Aquatic > Freshwater > Lake | place: Crystal Bog, Wisconsin, USA... | reverse complement strand
GGATAAAGGGGGAAATTTGAACCGCAAAATAGGTAAGGAACGCCAACCCGCCTGATTTTTGTCATTTTTCATCAATTTTTAAGACAAAATGATGAAAATGGAACGAATAAATGAAATTTCATAGAATTTTTACAGGTTTTATAATAAATGTGGAGCAAACATCGTATGTATATTTTAGAAATGCTGAAATGGAAACTAATTCAACAGAAATTACATCTGCAACGGATTCTGTTGGAGCGGGTTAAGTGTCATCATCGTCGGAACATAATGTAATGGTTTTTTGGGTCGATTATTTACAAGTATCGCAACAACTACAAAAGTCATCAGCACTAAACAGCCCATGACAGATCCGATTGCGATATAAGTAACATTTGGAGTATCGGTAGGAGTAGGAGCGACTGCCACTTGGAATGGAGTATGTGTGCCTGATGGAGTAATGCTTGGCGTTTCGGTTTGTGTCAAAGTTGATGAGAATGTAGCTGTCGAAGATGGAGTAATGCTTGGAGTTCCAGTTTGTCGTTTAGACGATGATACGCCACGACTATTCGTTGGCGTTTCTGTATCCGTTTTGGACGATGATACACCACGACTATCGGTAGGAGATAAACTTATACTTTTGCTTGGAGTTCCTGTATGCGTGAAACTTGCCGTATCGGTGCTACTGACACTGATATGTCTCGTAGTCGTCATTGACATACTTGGATACACGCGCCTTGTAGGAGTGAATGTCATTGTTCGGGAAGGTGTTATTGTATTGGTTGCTAAAACACCGAGTAATCCAACAACAATGGATACTACTCTCATTACATTACGCTACGATAATTAGTTGCGACATACGGCACACTCGGGAAATAGAAGTGTAGAGCATTGCATACTCAAAGAAGTCGAGAGACACGAAGACACGCTCGGTCGCCAAAGTCAGTCCCTGAAACGAGTGAGTGGTGAATGAACCACGCGCTTCGCCATCACCTTCTGCAACTATTTCTTTCTGTTTATTGAAGTATCCACTTACAACACCAGCATCCAGCAGTTTCTGGTTGGTTTTGTGAGTTCCAGCAATCCAAATATCACCGCTACGAAACATCGCAACAGCATCATCAAACGAAGTTGTCTTATAATTCTTGCGAACATACGAAGCCACACGATTTGCGTCCATCTGTCCGCCATCGGTAAAGACCTCACGCATTACGAACCTGACTTTACGCTTGAACTCTTTTAGTTCTTCATCACGAGATCGGTGATCCACAACATACTCTACACAATGATGCTTATCTGTCGGCATCCATATTGTTTGGAAAGCACCAGGATGTCCGTTGCGACACTGAAACCATTGCTTCTTATCCACATCAGCTGCATAATAGAACTTGGTTGAAGGATACAACGCAAGTGCCTTCTCCATTCTTGATACATCAATCATCGTTCCTTCATCAACAAACACAACAGCAGGTTCTCGGTGGTCTTCACGATACGCACGGCACTTGAAATCGCCACTTTCAATACCAACTAACCTGTCAATCGTCGTATATTCAATGTTAAACTCTGTTCGCTTCTTTTGACCCAGCACATTCGTTGGCACGACATATAGAATACGAGGAATACTCTTTCGCATCAACACGGAATACGACTTGCCCGTTCCACCTGCACCTGTCAGGACACAGACATTTCGAACAAATCCACGAGGAACATCTAACTTCGGCTCATATTCTTCCCAATCCGATACATCAACCTTCGCAGGGTAATACCAGTGATCCCGAAATCCTACATGCTGAACGCCTTTCTTATTTTTATGAATAGGCAAAGCAATATCAGGCATCTCGCCACGATAATACAGACCATCTAACACCACTTTCACCAACTGCCCTTCAACCTTCTGCATCGTTTCCAGCAGGTTCATACGAGTATAGGAAGTGATAAACGCCAGTATATGATGTTTGGTTTGATACGATTTCTTGGGAACACGCACGACCATCATACCCATATCGCTGAAATAGAAGACAGCATCTTCGCCCAGCATATTCTTCAAACATCTTGCCCATTCCTCATCGCCCTTGAATGTATAAGTATTGTCCTCATTGTCCATTCCCAACTTACCAGCCCAGATACAATACCGCCTGTTCTCCAACATCTCATCAGTATAATCAATATCGAACACAGATCCCCAAGCACCAGCAATTAATCGCACCACCAATCCCATTCGCATCATATACTCAATCTCTACCGACGGCAGGATATACTGCTTTCCTTTACGAATACCCAATGTTCCAAGCAATTCACACGGCTCATTCAACACGCTAAACTTATACACGCCCACATGGTCTTCCAAGAACTTGCCCACTTCCAAATCAAACGGCAGTTTCACGAAGTCCGTAATGTGTCCCAGAAACCCACGATACACGGGAGCAAACCGATGTTGCGTATAAGCCTTCTCGACATCAATGTGTTGAACGCCGTCCAGATCATTCGGTGTATCGCACAACGGAGTAGGAGCCGAATTGATGATACGGCTTTCCAGCATAAACTCGTTCAACGACTTATGCCGAACTGCATCTACGCCATAATTTTGAATGCCGTGCTTCTGGCTGAACTCAACAAACAAATCGTGGTCATCATTATACACTGCCCAGCAACCACGCACTGACCGAATTGACCGACATTCGCCATTCTTCAAATCGCCTGAATAGAGATAGAACACATCGTCCTTATCGTGTTCCTCCATAATACGAGCAATGTCCCCAGACGAAACACGCTCATAGTTCTTATCCAGCGTCAGGTGTCCCTGTTCCAAATGATTGATACGAGTATTGGTGAAATGAAAGTATTTGGGCGATTTCTCATTGTATCGTTTAATCTCATTTCCCAAGATGTCGTGAAGCACCAGACAACGATGCGCACATCGAGCAACGACTTCCATATCCATTCCTTCGGGAACGCCATCAGGATAAGTCGTCTTCAATCCCTCCAAGCGCCGAGAAATCTGGAAGCATCGCTTTGCAGAGCCAACGCTCTCGCTATTCTCACCCATCTTCTTCCACAGCATCGCAAGAGGTTCCAACACACAATGTTTCACGCCATCTCTATATCGCTGTAATATGTTCCCAGCAGGAACAACATCGCTTAACAAGATCGTAAAGCGAACACCAGCATCATCGCCATACGCTTCACCCATATCATTCTCAAATAACCTATTCACGACTTGTCCGCCGATATATTTGAAGATGAACGGATACACGCTGTTCCAGTAAATCGCATTCGTATCACCGCCTCGTAGATTGATGAGTTGCTGATCTACAACTTCGCCATTCACTACAATCTGCATATAGGCACGACCCTGACCGACCAATCGCTCCACACCCGTCATAATGGTTGGCTGAATGACTTCAAAGGCATCGCCACCAAATCCACCACGACGCTGAATATCCACTACACGGCGCACACCTGCACGGACTTCACGCTGATCCGCACGACGCTCACGACGACGAGCATTCCGAGCGACCCTGACCTCCTCTGCGCGACGGCGACGCTCTGCTTCCCGTTCAGCTTCACGGCGACGCTCTTCGGCTTCTCGCACTCGCTCACGCTCCAAAGCCCCCGCTTCACGCTTGGCTTTCAATCGTAAGGCACGACGCTCTTGGGCATTCAGTTTCTGAATAGCATCACGACGGGCTTCGGGAGTTAGTCCTGCCGCCCGTATTGTTGCATACCTCTCCACTCGAACACCCGTGTAGTTCATTGGTCGTTGCTCGGCAGGAGGCATTCTATTACCTTCTGCCAAGAAAATATTTTGGCGTTCAATTTTGTCGTTCGCCATTTTCCTCTATTACTACTAATTTCATTCCCTTTAAACCACCTCTGCCGATGCCTCCGCTTCATCCGTTTTGGAGGACTTGCGACGGCGACGGGGAGCCTTCATGACTTCGGGGATTAACTCATTCAGCCGAGCCACAATGGTGTTCAGTTCCTCCATACGCTTGACCTCTGCCTGATACTCGGGAGACGCAAACCATTCCTCGCGCTTCTTGTAGTAGCGTTCCAGATTACGCTTCTTCACAGCGTCCTTGTTCTTCTCGTAATACTCAACCCATCGCCGTGCCTCCTTCTCCTTTCCAGCAATCGTATCCTTATGCTTGACATAGTAAGCCGAATGCTTCTCTTCGTAAGTCGCCATCCTTATTTCTATTTACGCAGAAAATCTTTAAGCCATATTCAATTTTTATCACTGGCGAACAGCAGGGACTGACGGAGCAGGTAGATACACCGCTGTATCGCCGTCTTTCTCATCGAGATTGAACGCCACATCCAATATACTGCGACCGCAACACGCAGACCGACAATGCGAATGAACCAATAACTTATACAATCCAAATCCAACCATTCCTACTAACGAAATTATTCCTGATGTTGTTCCCACGACACTATACGCATCCATTATTCTATTCCTGCGAGTTTTTCTAATACAGGACAACACGCTTCAACAAGCGCCTCTACAATCTCTTTTTTAGTGCTTTCTTTCATATTCAAATGATCCAGCATAGGACATTTCTCGGAGCGAACAGCCTCAATGATGGTGTCCTTGTCCATCTTTTCTACTCGTCGCTCCGCTGCCCGTTTTTTGCGATACGATCGGAAATTGTTTCTGATCCCTTCTTCGCCACCTTCTTTGGCTTGACCACGACTTCATCATCAGATACTTCGGGGTATTCCTCGACAGCCTTCTTAACTCGGGGCTTCTTCACAACCGGAGCAGGAGCAGGAACTTCCTTCTTCACGATAGGAGCGACCTTCTTCGCCTCACGAGCCTTCGCCAACGCTTCCAGACGCTTCGCCTTCAACTCCATAGTCTTCTTGGCGGTTTCATGGTGAGCAATCTCCTTCGCCATCTCTTCGGCGGTCATCTTGGTAATCGGCTTTCCAAACTCCGAGCGCAGAACTTTGAGTTTATCTTTGAGTTCCTTCGCTGACATTTATAGTAAATACACAGAATTTTATTACAGCGCACCCGCATTATGGACATTGAAGGATAGAGTGCAGTTCTGTAATGTGATTGCGTTTGTTGTTGGCGATGCCTGTGCGTTTCTTGCGAAGATGAGAATGAGATATGAATCGCCCTGTTTGATGAGAGACTGATCATTCACAATCGTATAGTTATTGGAAATTACAAAAGAACTCTGTGTCCCACCCGTAGCCGTGCTGGTCGTATAAGATGCCTCATAGACGCCTGGTGCGATGGTTGGAGCAAGGAATATATCGTTTCCAGTCGTTGTCTGGTTTTTGAGGACAATATACAATCCAAGAGGCGCAGGATCTCCTGACGCATGAGACCCGCTATTGGTAATTCCACCATAGACTGAAAATGAAAAGAGCAGGGAAGGAATATTCTGCCAACTCCAAACCTTCGCAGATGACCCATAAATAATCCCGTATGATGAAAAATTGAGGGTAATTGTAGGAATAGCAGTTTGAAATGTTTTACAAGGCAACAGCACATTGGTCGCAGAATAAGTCTCAAAGTTCGCAATATTCGTCAAATTCATTCCAGACCCGTGTCCCGCAATGGACTTCACTTCGGTCTGAACCATTCCAGTATCCGTGCGACCCGTAATCGTATCCACACCTGAAATCGCCAAACTATTTGCGGTCGTCGGTTCCAGAATATCCGTCTCAAACACCCGTCCAGCCGCCACAATCGTCTGGGCTGAATTGAGTTGTAGAACTGGGCTGTTAATTGCCGTAGCGGTTGTCGTATTAATCAGTAGCGACCCTGAATTGATGGTTGTCACAAGTCCGCCAATATTGAAATTGCCTCCTGCGTATGTCCAGGTAGAAGCTGTCCATAGCGATGCGCCAGTATTAATCGTTGTGCCTCCCCACGCAACTTCCACTACTCCTGCGTTGAACGATAAAGCACCCACATCCCATAATGAAGTCAGGGCATTGAAGTTCAGGTCGCCGATAGGGGCATTCAGCGTAATCACCGATGACGCAAGTTCAACCAATGCCGTTCCGTTGATATTTACATCCGTCGAAGTAATCAGGGTTGCTCCCACAGGATTGATTGTCACCGCCGCCCCTCCTATTTCCACCAAGACAGCCGAATTAATCACAATTCCTAATGTCGCATCAATATTGACTTCCGTGATTGAATTGAGACCCAGACCTTCTGCTCCTGCTGTCACTGAAAATACACGAGCAGGTAAAATTAAATTGCCGACCTGAAAGGTTGTAGGGAAGGAAATGAAATCAGGCGAATCTAAATTGCCTTCCACTCCATGATAGATATTGGTATTCAAATGAGCGTCCTTATAGAAAAATAAAGTATTCGCCTGATTGATATTGAGCGTATATGCAGGTGGAATGCTTACATCATTCACGGCTTGGTAGTTCGCCCAATTGGCGACACTATCTGGAAAATTGCCTGTCAATACAATTCGTCCGCGCCATAATAGATCTGTTCCGTTATTGATGAGGATATTGTTGGGGTCGCCGTTAAACACCGCACGATTGAGATTGGTCAGTCCAAAGTTTGCCATATTGAGATCGGCATTCAGCGGTGAAGCAAGGAGTGTCCGTGCAGGAGACCCAATGATGCGGGTCGTTAGATTTCCATCCGCATCTAATGTAAGAACATTTTGTGGCGCACCAACTGCGGTCGAGAAGGTTGCTCCCGCAAGATTGTTGAAGCCGTGAAACACCATTTCCACATTATTGGTTGCATCAAACTCTGACCAAGACGAGGGACAGGCGGTATTATTCACATAGATATACTTGGCTTGATCTGGATTACCTTGCTGAACCGAGATTTCTGCTCCCGCAAATCCTGCTACGCCACCCATATAGAGTTTGCTCGGAATCGCCATCTGCGTATCAGTGCAGAGGTAAGTATCGGTCGCAGCCGTTGGGCGATATGTGAGCCGTTTCGTATAGATATTATTGTAGAAGCCTGGAACACCTGGAAATGTTGGATTCCAAAAGGCAATGTTATTCACATTCGTAATTCCTGCCTGACCTAATCCCGCTGTCACATACGAAAAATACATATCGTTCAGGGCATTAATACTTGCTCCACCCAGTCCAGGCGTAGCGGTATTAAAAGTAATCTTGTTGATGTTTGTGATTTCTTTGCCTCCCCAATCAACATTATTCACAGCAGGAAAGTTTGCCCAGTTAGGAACACCCGTATAAGTTCCAGGACACGCTTCACTTCCTGAAAGGTCGCTACTATAAATGATTTTGGGAACATCGTCGGTTGGAGTATCCAGCATAAACAAACGCTTGTTGTTGCCTGTTGGATTTGCGGGACTGGTAAGATTTTGGATAGAGGTCATACTGCCTCCATCTGCCCAACCATATCGTTTTGTTCCTACAATTTCAAATGGCGCACCCGTTGCTCCTGATGCGTTCATCACAACATTGGATAAGGCAGGATAGTTCGCCCACTGGTAAATATTCGGCAAATCGCTAATGGTCGCAATCGGTGTTCCGTTCAGTAGAAGAGCATTGGGTAGAGCCGTCAAAACCTGATCATCAAGAGCAATGGAATGTGCGCCCGTAATATCTCCTGCTGACTGAATACCCAGAGCATTCAATGTCAATGCACCAAATCCCCCAGCTGTCAGTGAAATCTCTCCAACTCCTGATATGACTGAACCAGCACCAAACAACATATTTCCCACATTCTCCATACGATTAGAGGCAATATCGATAGTTTGAACTGCGGGAAACATCGACCAATCCTTTCCACCACCACTTCCTCCTCCAAACGGAGCATACAGCGATTGATCTCCACCCATCGTGGTAATCAACGGAGGAAGCGAATAGTTTCCTTCTTGCGTAAAGGTTGTCGTCGCAGGTAAGTCCGTTAAAGGGTGATAGACCAATGTATCTGCGGTATTCACGATGACACCCGTTTGAGGTAATGGGGTCGGGGCAGGGACAGGAGCAGGAGCAACATACGGCACGGATTCAATGAACGGAAGCCCTTGACCCGCAACAACTTCGGTCGTTATTGTAGCAAATGTCGTAGGTAAGGACGCAGGAATACTCGTATCATCAGGTTTATTTGGATATACGATTGGGATAAACTCGTAGTCCATTCTATTACTCTATACGATAAAAGATATTCGGTTGCTTAACTATAAATGAGCATTCCTCCGCTCATTACTCATGTATCCGATGACCAACCGCTGTATGCCCCAGCAAACTCTACATCACCTATTGTCATACCTACACTTCAAAGTTTCTCGTGTGTTCCCAGTCCGTGTATTGGCGGAGGAACTCTTCCCGACGGAGCAACGACCAACCTTTTTTCAGCTGTTGTTCCCTATCTATTCGGAGAGAATAGTTGGTGTCCGTTTGTCACGACAAAAGCAGGGTTCAATTACACGGCGACGACAACGACTGGATCAATCGCTTTCAAACTGAAAGTGAATGGTGCCGTTATTCAGACGATTACGCAGACCCCGAATACATCAGCCCAACTCGTTCTGTTTGATCAGTATTTCCAGTTATTCGCAACAACGACGGGAGTGGGAACTTATCTATTTTCTATTGATGCGACGGCTACGGGAACCACCACCATTACGACAACAAATGTTCAGTCGTTTTATGGAGTCGTCATTGGGTGCAGACACGCATAAACTTATTGGCTGGAAAAGAATATTGGGAAAGAGTATAAATGCCCAACATCCCTCCGATGGTTTCACACATGTCACAGGCGCAGGTTCTTGGTTTCCCCGCTGGACTTTCAAAGGGTCTAACTTGGTCAGCCAACACGCCAGGCACCAATCTCTCGACTGCTACGATTAGCGTTCCAGGTGTCACTGCAACCTCCGTCATTTCCGCTGCTGTTCAGAGTGGAGTATTTGCGGATACAACGAATGCTTGGCTCGTCGATGCCGTTCCTGATGCGGGAACGATTACTTTCGGTGTCTATACCCAGCCTACTACTCCTGCGTCGTTTGTGATTGCGTGGGCTGTGGCGCAGTTCTAAACCATCTGGTGTGGTTGGAGTTTCGTCCTGAACACATCGCCGTGAATACTATCAATAATAATCCAATGATAATCCTCCGTTAATTGACGATACGCTTTGATCTTATCGTCCATTCGCAGTCCTTTCGGGAAATAGGAAATCAGGTAAGTCTTAATGGCTTGTTCGACCGCAGCATCCGAATTTAAGTATCCCAGACAGACATAGTTGATATTACCGCGCGTGATAGAGTTAAAGATGGTGAGCGACTGCCCCGTAATAATCCCAGAGATACGGGAATTACGATAAGTGGTCAGGAGGCGTTTCAGTTGTGGATCATTCTTCTTATCCACCACATCGTCAATAATATGGAGAAACTCGTAGTGATTGTCCGTGTGCTTGTTAATCTTGTAAGATTCAATCAGGAGTTCGGGGTGATACTCGGTGGCGATGGCACAAGTTTTTAAGAGAGGCTTGTAAATGCCCGACTGAATAGAAGTTGTGTGGAGAATGGTAATGTATCGCTTGAACACATTCTCGTAGAAATAATTCATCATCGTAGTTTTTCCTGCCCGAGTTGAACCCATCAGTAGAATGGATATTCCGTAATCTCGACTGGGAAGTTGTAGCGTGGCAATATCTCTCATTTCAAAAGCGTCCATGCTTTCTCTTTAATCTCTGTGTAGAGAATAAAGAGAATGGACAACCGCTTTCTTAACCAATTTTTGAAGGGGCGACAGGCTCTTGCGAACGATATGGAGTCCGCATCAAAGCCGAAACACGAAGCACCTGCTTCGCACAAGGGCATCACTATGGCGACCATTATTGAGGATTGTCCTCCCAAATCCAAAGTTCTGGAATACTTCCGTAAGCGGATAGAAGAACTGGAAGATAGTGATATGGATTAACCAATGAACCGAAAGCAGGTTTCATATCCGTCATCAAGAAGCGTCGTCGTCATAGATAGTTCTTTTTCATTCGCATCCATATTTCCAATGACCCGATTCATCACTTCGGACAGGGGTAGATTCTGAAATGTGTATCGTGGCTTCACAATCCAATTCTTATCAAACTGAATAACGATATTGAACTGCTCCTTCATATCTATTTATATGTTGGGTATGACATTGTTTAAGTTAGTTCTGTCCCACAGGCATACGATGACCCAGAGGCGAGTGGGTCTTCGGGGCATAGGACTTGACCTTGTGTCCGACAGGCATCGTGGGAGCGCCGACAT
>Ga0208380_1000500_pt1 | contig 10315 bp, 8 predicted proteins | sample CryBogCBE27Jun07_FD_184570 | JGI IMG/M metagenome (GOLD analysis project Ga0208380, IMG submission 184570) | Freshwater microbial communities from Crystal Bog, Wisconsin, USA - CBE27Jun07 (SPAdes) | ecosystem: Environmental > Aquatic > Freshwater > Lake | place: Crystal Bog, Wisconsin, USA... | reverse complement strand
CATACATAGATTAAAATTGTATGAAGGAGATTCTGTTTTAGAAACTAGATTTGGACAATCTATAAGATTTTCTGGATTTAATAATAATAAAAATGAATTTTCACCAACTATTATAATAAGGAATGGGGAAAGCGCTACAAAATATTCTGGATTAGATATATCAAATTCAGTAGAAGAAGATGTAAATTCGGATGGTAGTATAATATCAATAACTTCAGGTCAATATCAACTTGGATTTTTACCAGGTACAATAGATGATAAAAATAAATCTAATTTTGAAACTAAACCTGACTCTTTTGGAGATTATCCAACTAAATTAATAGGTGACCAAATACTTTTAAATTCCGGTAGAATCATACTTTCTGCAAAAGAATCTGAAATGATATTTTATTCAAAAAAGAATTATGGATTTATTTCAGATGGTGCGCTTTCAATAGATAATAAATTGGGTATTGATGCTAGTGTTGGTGATAATGTAAATATTGTTACAAATGATAATGATGTAAACATTGTTACTGGTAAAGGCTCTATATTTTTAGGAAGTGATTCTTTAGAACCAATGGTAAAAGGACAAGCATTGGTAGATACATTAAGTGCTTTAATAGATGCAATAGGGCAGATGCAGTTTTTAACACCATCAGGTCCAACAGCAATAGGACCTGTAAACGCAGCAGATTTTGGACAAATAAAATCTAGTTTAAATAGCATTCTTAGTAAGTTGAATCAAACATCATAATATGTCTTGGCAATTATTCAAACAAAATATGTTACTATTTGCAAATAATCCAGAAGGTATTCCGGATATAGCTACTGTTGCCAAAAAATGGGCTACTGAGTATGATATGGCTGTTAAAAGAGGTGGGGATACTATAAATCATATAGCAGTTCAAAAGGGTAATATAGATTTATTAGAACAATTAATTTTAGTAGCTTTAGAAAAAGGAGTAAACTCAACAGGAGAATATGATTTGGTTGGCGAAATGGGTAAAGCTGTTCAAGCATATTGGCAAGGAGCAACTTTAAATAATTTCCCAATAGCAATCATTCCAGCGGTAGGTTCTATTCAGAATATAGCAACAACATCTGCAAATTGTACAAATCCTGGTCAATGGCAACCACCAACATCAACGCCGGCACAACCATCTACTCAAGAATTATTAAATTCAATACCAGATGATAATAACACTGTTGACGGAGCTAAGCAAGTGGTTGCAGAAACTGGTGTTGAGGTATTATCAGATGGGGGTGAAGATGAAGGTGAACAATTACAAAATGTAAAAGAAAATTTACCACCCGATGAACCACCAACAGAACCATTACCTGAAGAAGAAGCTATTAGAGAAACAGAATCAGACACATCAAATACCGTAAGTGATAATAATGTAGAACCTATTGATATAAAATGTGGTGTTAGTGGTATAGATTATGATGCTCAATTAACTCAAAATTATAAATTAAGAGATTTATCAATAGGTTGTATATTTGCACATAAAATTAAAGCACAAGTTGGATTAACTGAGCAAGATATAATATGTAATTTACAAAATTTAGCATTTAATATAATAGAACCACTAAAAGCAAAATATCCAAATATGAGAGTAAACTCTGCATTTAGAGGAACTCCTAGTATTCCGGGTGGTGTATCGCAGCATCAAAAAGGGGAAGCTGTGGATGTTCAATTTATTGGAGTTCCACCAAGAGGATATGTGGAAATTGCAAATTGGTGTAAAGTAAATTTACCATTTGACCAAATGATATTTGAGCATGGTAACTCAATATGGTTACATATTAGTTGTAAAAAAAATGGGATACAACGAAAACAATTATTAACAATGTATAAAGGAAAATATCAGCATGGACTGATATGTTATTATAGTTAAAATACAAAATTATGTCAGCAATACCACCAAATAATGACCCATCTTTACTTATAGACCAATTTATAATGTATGCAACTCAACACCTTACAACAGTAAGTGGAGTTATTTATACAGTTTCATTATATCCACCATTAGCAACTCCAGCTCCTGGCGTAGTTACGTGGTCTGGATATACTATTCCTAATTAATCTTAAAAATAATCAATTTAAATATTTATAAACATAACAAAACAAATATGGACACAGATAAACTATTAAAAGCTATACAAATCCTTATAAAAGAGGAATTGAAGGAGCAATTACCTGCGTTAATCAAAGAATCCGTTCAACAGGAAGTAAAAAGATTATTAAGTGAAGGTAAACAACCAGCACCTAAAAAGGAATCAGCTGGTATTTCAATGGCAAAGGCTATTTTAGGAGATGACCCAATTATGGAATTAGTTCAACAAAAAGAAGCACCATTGAAAACATATAGTAAAAATCCAATGATTAACCAAATTCTTAATGAAACAAAAGGTGGAATACCACAAGGTGATGGTGGATTTAGAACTATGAGTTTTGGACAAGGTGATATGGGTTCGATTGTAGGTAGAACCGCAGTTGCAGATAAAATGGGATATGGAGATTTAGCAAAAGGACATCAACCAACTGGATTAGGAGTTCAAACTGGAGTACCTGAATTAGATAAAGCATTGAATAGAGATTATTCTGAACTTGTAAAAAGATTTAAAAAGTAATAATGGCAGTAGTATTGGGTTATAAATTAGTAAAGGATAATGTATTATATAATGATTATGCATTAGGATTATCATTGCCGTTACAAATGACTAATACTGCATTTAATCAAACTTTCCAAACAGTTGACCAAGTTAAAACAAATATAATAAGTTTATTATCAACAAATAAAGGAGAAAGATTAATGCAACCTGAATTAGGTAGTGGACTTAAAGAATTATTATTTGAACAAAATGATGGTGATTTAGAAACTAAAATAGAAGAAGATATTACTGGAATATTGGCTAAATGGTTACCTTTTGTAAGTGTGTATTCTATTGATATAAATAAAGATGATACAAATTATTATAGAGATATAAATAGAGTAAATGTATCTATAAAATTTTCAATTGGACAAACACCGGATTTAAATGTGGTAACATTCACAGTAACTCAATAATATTAAAAAATGGCAATAAATACTATAAATAAAAACTTTAAAAATAAAGGTAAAGATATAAAATATCTTAATAAAGACTTTGCAAGCTTTAGAGGTAATTTAGTTGAATTTGCCAAAACATATTTTCCAAAAACATACTCCGATTTTAATGAAACATCTCCTGGTATGATGTTTATTGAAATGGCATCATATATTGGTGATGTTCTTTCTTATTATATTGATGATACTTTAAAAGAATCATTAATGACATATGCAGAAGATACCAAAAGTATTATTGCATTATCTCAGTATTTAGGATATAAACCAAAAGTATCCTCTCCAGCAATTACAACATTATCGGTATATCAATTAGTACCTGCAATTGGAAGTGGTGCTAATAATCAACCTGATGATAGATATTATTTAAGAATTAAAGCAGGATTGCAATCAGTTTCAAAAACAAATTCTATAAATTTTATAACATCTGATGTTGTAGATTTTTCGGATAGTACAGATAGAGAAACAACAGTCTATCAAAGAGATTCTATAACTGGAGAACCAAGTTTATATTTAGTTAAAAAGTATGTACAAGCTGTATCTGCTAAAGTTGTAACTAAAAGTGTATCATTTGGTTCATATTCTCCATATCAAACAATAGATATAGCTGATACAAATCTTATACAAATACAAGATGTAAGAGATTCAAATAATAATAAATGGTATGAAGTTCCTTATTTAGCACAAGAAATGGTTTTTGTAGACCAAGCTAATACTGAAACAAATGACCCTGATTTATATCAATTTAAATCATCAGTACCATATATTTTAAAAACAATAAAAACACCAAGAAGATTTGCAACAAAAGTAAATCCTGATAGTACAACAACTATACAATTTGGAGCTGGAGACCCTTCCGCAAATGATGAACTATTAATACCAAATCTTAAAAATGTTGGTTTGGGATTACCAAATTCAATTAGTAGATTAGAAGAATCATTTGACCCAACTAATTTTTTAAAAACAAACACATACGGAACTTCTCCGGCAAATACAACTATAACTGTTAATTACTTAATTGGTGGAGGTATAAATTCAAATGTAGCAACAGGGGAATTAACAAATATAAATTCAATTCAATTTGATGAAGATACTACAAAATTTACATCAGATGAAATTATAACATACAATTCGATTAAAAATTCAGTAGCTATTGAAAATGAAGTACCTGCGGTTGGTGGTAGAGGCGGTGAAACTATTGAAGAAATTAGACAAAATGCATTAGCAAATTTTGGCTCTCAAAATAGAGCAGTAACGGCAAAAGATTATCAAATAAGAGCTTTATCAATGCCAACAAAATATGGAGCAATTGCAAAATCATTTGCAACTGCAGATGGTACATTGGATAACAATTCTCCATCTTCAATATTAGCATCACCAAATTCATTACAACAATTTACTGATTTGGTGATGGGATTGGTAAATCAAACGGCAGCTGGTAATATTCCAACTACTTCAACTGTTCAAAATGATTTAAAAAATTATTTGATAGGAAAAACATCAAATGAAAACGAAAAAAATAATCCATTTGCAATTAATTTATATTTGTTAGGGTATGATTCTAATAATAATTTAACTCCACTTAATTTAGGTGTAAAACAAAATTTAAAAACTTATTTAAATGAGTATAAAATATTAACGGATGGTGTTAATATAATAGATGGCTTTATTATCAATATAGGAGTTCAATTTGAAGTAATAGCATATGATAGTTATAATAAAGCTGAAATTCTTACAAATTGTATAAATGAATTAATTGCATATTTTAGTATTGATAATTGGACATTTAATCAAACAATTAATCTAAGTGAAATAGAATTATTGTTAGCAAATGTAGAAGGAGTATCATCAGTACCATCTTTGATTATAACAAATAAATGTGGCGGAGTATATTCTCCAAATTCATATAATATAGCAGCGGCAACTAAAGATAAAATTGTATATCCATCTTTAGACCCTTCGGTTTTTGAAATTAAGTTTCCAAGTTCAGATATAAAAGGTAGAGTTAGATAATGTATAATTTTATAACAGCATCAAAAGATGCATCAGTTTATTTACAACAACCATATCAAAATACTGGTTTAGACCAAGTATTGGAAGTTAGTAAAGTTTATTATGGTGGTATTAAAGATGTATCTAGAGCTTTAATTAAGTTTGATATATCTAATTTACATACCGGTTCAAATATTAGTGAAGCAACTTTAATATTAAAAGATTGCCAATCAAACGAAATACCTTTAGATTATACTTTATATGCTTTTCCAATTTCTGGAAGTTGGCAAATGGGTGCTGGGACTAGATTTGATAATATTACAACTGCTGGGGTTAGTTGGACTTATAGAGAAGGTGATTCTAAATTAGCTTGGTTAGGTGATACTACAAATGATGGATTTACACCAAACTTTGCGGCCGGTTCAACTGGTTCTTATTCTGGATTTGGCGGAGTTTGGTACACATCTCATACGGCATCACAAAATTATTCGTATAATACTGCCGATGTATCTATGGATGTAAAATCAATGTTATTATCTTGGATTAGTGGCTCTATCATTAATGATGGTGTGATATTAAAGTATTCAGATAGTTTAGAAAATGATACAGAAGATTATGGTATATTGCAATTTTTTAGTAAAGAAACTCATACAATATATCAACCAAAAATTAGAATTGCGTGGGATGACCAAATATTTAATACTGGTTCATTACAGCCATTAGTAACTGAACAATTTAAGATTGGTATAACAAATGCTAAGAATGAATATAAAATTGGTACTCAACCAAAGTTAAGAATATTTGGTAGAGAACTATATCCACTTAAAACATTTAATAATTATTTGAATCAATATTCAACTGTTTATTATTTACCTTCAACTTCATATTATCAAATTAAAGATGAAGTTAGTGGTGATATAATAATTCCTTTTTCTGATTATTCTAAAATTAGTTGTGATGAAAACGGAAATTATGTTCAATTAGATTTTACAAACTGGGAAACTGATAGAACATATAGAATAGAATTTAAAATAACATTCAATGATGGAGATGTTTATTTTGATAACGATATAACATTTAGTGTTGTAAAATAAAATGATAAAAACAGGTTTAAAAAACGAGCAATTAGTTGGAAAGATTTTGGTTAGTGGTTCTTTAATAATTAATCAAAATACTGGAAGTACTGGATTCACTTTAATAGATGAGGCAGACCCTAATAGTGGTGTCATATCCTCTCAATTAACAAAACCTGCATATAATGTTAGTGAGTTAATAAAATCAATTGATACAAATATTGTTGAATTAATTCCAGTAGAAGCACCACAAGGACCTGATACTGTTTTACGTTCAATATATAATCCAGTAACCCAATCGGTAATTGATTTAACTACACAAGTTACTGCTTTAAATAAACAAATAGCTGATTTAAATTCTAAAATAAGTAGTTTAGAAATTGTATCTGAAAGTTTAAGAATAGATAATGATAACCAAAAGTTATTAGCAGCAGTTTCTCAAAATCAAACTACACAAGCCAATTCAAAAGTTCAAAGTTCAATTACTGATTTACAAAACGCAATTCAAAAAGCAACATCTGAAGCAATTCAAAGAGTTTCTTTATTTGCAAGAAATCAATCATTACAACAGCAAGTAGATACTCTATTAGCAGAACTTTCAGCAAAACAACAAGCTATTGCAGCTGGTGGAGTTTCATCTGGTCAATTATCAACCATTGTATTTGAAAAAGGTGACCCAACTAAGGGAACTAACAAAGCAATGATTTATCAAGACTATGGTGGTGGACATGGTTCAAATGCTAGTACTGGTAAATTTGCAGCAAGTGGTAATCCTTATGGTAATACATTTAATACTTACTTTGATATAGTAGCTGGCCCTAAAGATATAACTGTTGATTTAAATTTTAGTGGTGGTGTAAATAAAAGTATATGGGATTTTGGATTTAATATTCCTGTTACTTTAAAAGCTAATGAAACAAAAAGATTCCCAATTTCTAAACCAAGCGCATACTTAAATACTATACCTGGTCAAAATGGTGGTGGAGTATTTTCAAACTCATCTCCAACTGAATACGATTTTACAATGACTATAAGTGTATCAGCAGTAGATGGTTCTAAAACAGAAAGTAAAGATTTTACATTCCATTTATATAATCACAACTAATTATCAATATGGCAATACAAACATTTAAAGATATAATTAACTCAAAGGGGTACAGAATAAATTCAAAAGATAGACAAATCTTTGAAACTTCTGACCTACAATCTTTTTTTGGATTGAGTGATAATGATGCCATAGAGTTTATAGTTTATGATGCAAATGATAATCAATTACCTCAAGCTAATTATGGATTGGTTAGATATGTTCCTTTGAATACACAAAATATTAATGATTATTTTTTAATAGCAGAAGGTACAATATTTCAAGCATATAGTTTCCCATCTGAGTATTTTATAGATGTGGAAAGATTATTAGGTGAAGCTGGATATACAAATGGTATATTTAAAACTCAAATAACATTAGTAAACAAAAGAGTAGGTAGCGATTCTCAGTTTGATAAATTATGGATTTCAGAAATATCTCCATCTAGAACTGAGGTTAGATTATTACCATTAAATAGACCTGAAAATCAATCAACTGATTTATTTAAAAGATATGGTATATTTGTAAACGATAGACATTTTAGAGAAGATACAATAGAATATGCAATTCAGTTTATTGAAAAAATAAATCCAACATCTATAAGTTCTTTTATAATAAATAAATATGGGCAGGGTTGGTTAGATAAAATGAATGCTGAGTTTAAAATTCAAGGATTTGATGCTTTTGTATCTACAATATATAATAAGTTTATGCAATCTGCATTATATGAATTTACAAATAGAAATTCAAATGTAAAAGATTTAAACTATGGTAATCCATATCCAACAAAACCTGATTTAGAATTATCTAAAGATACTATAAAAAGTGCAATAATAAGACTTTTAATACAAGCAATAGATTATTACTTATTAACACCAAATGTTACTGTAGATGCATCTTATAATGTTGAAACAAATCAATTTAATGATATTGTTGGACAAGTATTGCAAGAAAAAACATCATCAACTATAATAGATACAAAAAGTCCTGTTTTACAAATAGCAGAAAGACAAAAGGTTAATGAAACGAATACTAAATTAGCATTACAACAACAAATAGGAATAGAACAACCAATTGCACCAACTGTTGAACCTATTTTACAACCTATATTTGTACAACCAGATATACCTGTAAATGTAACTCCTGATTTACCAACTAAACCAATTCAAGGTGGAGGCGGTGGTGGTAGTAGAATCGGTGGTGGATATAATGATGGTGTAAGTGTTATTGATAAAACAATGGATGCAAACCAATTTGAATAATAAAAAATAAAATATGCCCTACGAATTTTTAAATGGTAATGTAACATATACGGCAGATGGTAACCAATACATAGCTTTAAATGATGGTGGTGGTAATCCATTGCCTGCAATTGTTCCAAACCAAGTTGGTGGGCTTAATGGTGATTTAAGTTTAATTATTAATGTAAAAACAAATGTGGATGGTGCTAGTGTTTTAATAAATGGTGAAAACCAATTTATCGAAACTCCAACACAAATTCAAAAATTATTGAGTGATGTTTTATTGAATAGTAATAAAACTATAACTGTTGAAAAAGCTGGATATACAACAAATGAAAAATATGTAATAAACGCTGTTAAAAATTCTCAATATTTTAATGGAAGTTATAATCCATATGGACAAGCTGGGACAGTACCTATACAAGATTTATATAGTGATACTACACCTTATGTATTTCATGTTCAATATTTTATAAATGATATTGTACAACCATTTGCAATAGATAATTCTTCTCAAATAATAACATTAGAATTTAAAAATTTAACAGCAACTAATTCAGTAGGTATTCCGATAGTAGCAGAACCAACGCCAGAAGTATCAACATATACATTGACTATTTCTTCTGATAATGATTCATATGCAGAAGTTATTCAAAATACAAATAATGTAACGATTTTAAAATCAGGTGTAAACACAATAACAGGAAATGTTGGGGATTTATTTAGATTATCATCTGTAGATTTATTAAATTACAGAATAACATCAATATCCGGAACATCAACATCTGGAACATTTGATACATTAACAGCAAATGGTACTGATAGCTTATCTACATTAATAAATTTGGATGGTAATTATAATCTATCAATAACAACTGAAAAGGTAACATCAAATATAATTACAGCACCAACACTTACTTTGAATAATCAAAGTATTGATAGAACTTATAATATTAATACCAAATCTGGTATAGCAATAGGATTCACAACAACTGGTAATGTAACTAAGGTAACTGCGTATGTTAATAATATACCATATACTTTTACTAATTTAACTGACCCAACAAACGCAGGTATAGTAATACCTGAATCAGCATTTACAACAATTGGTAGTTATAAAATAATTTTAATACCAACAAATGCACAAGAAGATGGACAGCCAGTTAATTTAACTTATAATGTTGTTGATGATGTTTATGTTGGAGTTCCTGATATAACAAACATCAAGTACCCATCTCAAATAATGGGACCTGATTATGTTGGGACAGATGTATCATTTGATTTAAACTATACAGCTGTTAATACTGATTTTGTAAATGTATATATTGGTAAAGGTACTTCATTTTTTAAATTAGATTCAAATGGTTCTCACGTAATGAATGTGGGAAGTGTATTAAATTTATCAAATGGAGATTACACAGAAGATGATACAACGATATCTTTTCAATTAAGATTAGTTCCTCATAATATAAGTGGATACTCTGAAATAACAGGTAAAGAAGAAATAATTACAATTAAATTTTTAAAAGGTAAACTTACAATTCCTAGAACAGTTGCTATTAATAGAATATTAGAAGCATTTGAATCTCAGTTTGATGATATAGAAGCTAATACTTTAGATGATACTTCTAAATATCTTACTCATTTAGTTCATTTGGGAGATGGTAATAATAAAGTAATTACAACTTGGACTGGTAGTAATAATAGTTTGATATTAAAATTATACGAACCATTAGATACTACAATACAACCAAATCAGCAAGTTTGGATTTCTAAATTACAATCAAGTCCAATAATTGATACTTTAAATTTAGTTGGTGTAAGTGAGCAATTTTG
>Ga0208380_1000499_pt1 | contig 10321 bp, 30 predicted proteins | sample CryBogCBE27Jun07_FD_184570 | JGI IMG/M metagenome (GOLD analysis project Ga0208380, IMG submission 184570) | Freshwater microbial communities from Crystal Bog, Wisconsin, USA - CBE27Jun07 (SPAdes) | ecosystem: Environmental > Aquatic > Freshwater > Lake | place: Crystal Bog, Wisconsin, USA... | reverse complement strand
CACAATAACTTGTAGGCTTCGTTCATTGTATTTCGCCATTAGTTTCAACTTTTACTTTAGTTGAACGCTCATCAATTGATCTGCGGTATTCCAAATGTCTAAGGCGCTTTTCCATCTCAAACTTTCTACCTTTAATCCAATTGACAACTCTTTCTTGATTTTCAAGAATTTGACCAATATGGGTTATATCGGCTCTAAGTTCAATTTCTTCTTCAATAAACATCCAACTCATATTTCCTCCACAAAGCAAATATCTTGCCAACTCATCACCAGATAGCGTTCACCGTTTTCTTTGAAGTCGTGATACTTCAAATACTCATCTTTGTATGTGTCAGCAATCGTGCCAAAGTGTACTTTATCGCCCACATTTAAGCCATGTGCGGCAGCATCATCACCCACGGCGGTAATGTGTCCAGTAGTTTCTGCGCCAGCCACCATGCTCAAATCCAGCGATTCAGATGTAAACCGCTGTTCAGGCTTGACAATGACTTTATCTTTCAGAGGTTTGTACATTCTGTACCTCCTTCTTTGGGCGACCTGGCTTGCGTTGCATATCTACAACAGGCAGCGCCAGCATTTCAGCTTTGAATTCACCGCACCAATCTTCACGACTTTTGTTATGGTGGGCTGGAAAACGACGACAGACTCCTAATGAGCCTCTTTCTGTATCTTTGAAATAGATACAAGACTTACAATGTTCACCAAGCATGACAACCTCTTTTTGTTGTGCCTAGAAGCCCCTTGAGTTCCGACTAACTCTTGGGGTTTCGCATTACTTACCGTAATCGCTACGTTTGTGATCGTACACGACTTTTTCAGACGAACCAGTGTTCATCTCGCCGCAACGACCATCAACGCGACCCATGTGCGAACCATCGCGTGAACCAATGCTGTCAGCCTTGCCCATAGCAACACCACCAACAATCTTAGCTTTACGTTCGCCAGATGTATCGCTTGACAAAACACCCTTGGGCATTTTCTCGCCAGACACGCCAGGCTCGTAGGCTTCACGGTCAACTTTAGACACATGAATTTTCTTTTCACCACTACGGTCGCTTGATTTAGCGCCCTTCGGTTCTTTTTCCATATTTGGGTAACCCATTTTCAATTTCCTTTGCAAAGAAAAATTTGCCATAATCGGCACACACATTATAGGAGTTTTTCCAATGGCAACCAAATTTTCTGTTAAAGCTGAAAAGCCCAAACACCGTGAACCCTCAAACTACGTTATCGAACGTGAATGGAAAGCAGAAGCTCGCAAAGTTGCGGGTTTAGAAAAAGAACTACGCGAACACGAAAAGACAGATGCGGCTCATGCACATCCTATGCACCGCAGCCATGAGGCGCAATCTCAAAAAAACGCACCGCTGCCCAATATGCGTAAGTTTTAAGGTGTTATCTCTTTGGGCCACAAACCCTGCTCAACAAGGCGGCACACAGTCTTTTGTAGTGCCAGCATAAACAAATCACGTTTTTGCTCCTTGTTGAGTTTATTTCCTTGATCTAGTTCGTAATGGCATTTTTGGCATAACGCCGCCACGTATTCGTCCGAGGCTTTGATACTTCTGCCTTTGCCATGCTCCGCAAGATTTGAATGTGCCGCCTGCGTCTGGCCTTCCATGTAGCAGTTTTGGCAGGGCAGTGACGCTACGTTTTTCAGATGTTGCTTGCTACGAAAGTAATTAAATTTTGGTCTGGCAGTCATATCACCACCACATCCTTACCGTGTGAACGTATGTTGTTGCGGGTTTTTTCAATCATGCGCTCGTAAACCGATCTTGCAACGCTTGTACGCTGTAAATCATGCCATTCCCGCACGTTTTGCAACGCTTTAATGCCTTGCCCATCCAATCCCATGCGCTTGGTCGCTTCGTACCTTAAAGCGGCTTTATGGAGGCTTTCTTGGGCTAATTCGCAGTCTGGCAGTGCTTCAGGTCCGATGCCGTTCTTTCCGAATGTCTCAGTAATATTCATAAGGTCAACCAGCATACGCCAATCTTCTAGCGTTCCTTTGCCCATCCGCATTGCCTCTAACGCAGATAGTTCGCCAAGGCGCAGTTTGTTTAGACTTGCATCGTCTGTAATACTTGCGCCAGCAATAGCGTGAGCAATGACATCAATATCGGTTGACCAAATCTTCCTTCGGCACTGCTTTCTCACTTCATGCTCCTGATTTCGTCTAAAACTTTGTAAATTTGTTGGTCGGGTTTGCGTCTTAGAACCCCAAGGATTTTTTCTCGTTCTTCTTTTTTTGCTTGTTCAATCAATTGTTGGACAATTTCCCATTCATATTTTTCGGTCACATTAACCCCGCAAAAATGTTGTTTTCTATCCGTTTCCAAGCCTGTCCAGTGCGTACCCTGCAAATCAACGACTTGTCTACCCCAAATTTTTCAGCTAGAACTCTTGAAGGCACATCGGTGGCTCGTATCTCATCCACTTTGTCCCATGATAATTTACCTTCGGTTTGTTGCTTAAACTTTTGAATCTTAAGCCTTTTTGCAATGCTTTGAACCGCACGTTTGCCATTGCGTGATGACATTTTGGCGCGACTTAAACGCATGGCATGGTCTGGATTGATACATCGGTGGTTATCGCACTTTGGCACAATAAACCCACCTGCTACAAAATCCTTGTTTAACAAACCAGAGAACAACCGTCTAACGCTTGTCATCTTTCCGTTGTTGCTTACATAAGGTGTGCCGTTGGCAAAATATCCTTGCCATTCCAAACAATCACCGACTTCAATTGTTCTGGCCAGCAAAGATTCGGCTGTGTGTATTGCGTGTTTTTTTGTGTTCATTGTGTTGCTTTATCCGTCATACGATTGCTGGCTTCTTCGCTACGCCAAACATCAACCCGCATCCTTGCAGCTTCCATTCCCCACTTGAGGAATTCTTCGATTTCAATAGCCGCAGCCAAGCCCTCTAAAAGCGCTTGATAGTCTGGGTGGCTATATGCGTATCGCTCTTGTGCGTTTGCCGCCTCTATGCCTGTTTTAAGGGCTTCTGTCATCAGTAAAGCCTTCTTAGACTTTCTGAATTCTTCAAGGTGGCAGCGTTTGGCTTTTGCTTCTGCAAATTCTTTGCGATTTTTGAGAATGAAATTAATTGCTTCATGAGCGCTCATCATTTGTCCTTAATAGCCCCGATTGCACGGAGGGCTGCTTCTGCGTTGTCAACACGGCACAATGTACCACCAATCCAATGCTCAAAAAACTCTTGTTGTAATTTTGTCAATTTTTTTTTATTGTTAGCTTTGATCTCCATCAACCAAGTGTGATTGCGGTATCCAACAAGCAAATCCACAGGCAATTTCAAATCGTAAACAAATGCGCCAGCGGCTCTCAACGCTGAAACAATTTGCGTTTTGTTAACGTCCACTCGCGCAGCGTGTCTCATTCGCTACCCCGCACAATGTTAGCTTCGCTTTGCTGTTGCTTCTGCCATTCAACGCCAAGCTCGTAAGCGTTGCACATAGCTGTGACAGTATTTTCCTCCACGCCCACTGAGCGCAATAAAACAATCAATTCTTCTTTGCTCATTTGGTTTCCCTCAATTTGTTCATGCGCCTACGCAAGTCATAAGCTGCATCGTAACCACGCCTGCGCTCTATGTCTGCAATCGTTTTAGCCCACCAAGCTCTCGCATGGTTCACCCCATGCTCGTAGGCTTTGTTCTTGTATCTGTCTTGCCACTCTATCGCTTCGCAATTCTTCATGTGTTCCAAGGTCTCCTGTGACGATAAGGGCTTGGTTGATTTTGTAGGGTGCGACATATAAACCTGATTTTTGTTGGTCAAGAATTTGGTGTGCTTCTTGTTTATTCACTTAAGATTCTCCATGCTGTTGCGGCGCATAAGGGTACTTGACCGTTTCCAATGGCTTTAAGTCTGTCCATCCTAGCGGCCATCCCATCATTGACTCCACAAACGATGCGGGCATTTTCGGAATACCTGTCTCCGCTACGAAAACCTCTCCAAGATTGCTCTCCCAATGCTTGCAATTTGGATTTAAATGTCGTGTCTGAGCATGGCGGGAGTCCTGACATACCGGCGTAGGCATCAACCTTTTGCGGAGTGCTTTCCTGCCGTTGCTTCCCCCATCCAAACCCGTTGTATTTGGAGTGTGAAAGAAATTCTCGTTGTTTGGCCGCAATCCAAATTCTGTCTCGTTTATGAGGCGCACCAACGGAATCTGCTCCCAACACTCCCCATCTTGCATCAAACCCCATTGAGGCCAAGTTTCCGAGAACAGTTCCAAGTCCCCGAGAAGTGAGCATTGGTGAGTTTTCCACAAAGACAAATTTGGGTCGTACTTCGTGAATGATGCGCGCCATTTCTCGCCACATTCCGCTTCGTTCTCCATCAATTCCTGCACCTTTTCCAGCGGCGCTGATGTCTTGGCATGGAAATCCGCCAGATACAACGTCAACAATTCCTCGCCACGGTCTTCCATCAAAGGTTTGAACGTCATCCCAAATCGGAAAAGGCGGGAGAAGCCCGTCATTTTGTCGGGCGCACAATACGCTTGCTGGATAGGCTTCCCATTCAACGGCGCAGACTGTTCGCCATCCAAGAAGTTTTCCCCCAAGTATTCCTCCACCTGCTCCTGCAAAGAGAGCGAGTTCATTAAGGCTTGACTGATTAACCAACTCATTCATACCACCTTGCCTTTCATCTCGTTTTTTAATTCTTCTAATCTTTTTAAAGCAATCTGTTTTTGACGTTCAATTTCAGCCAATTCACGCTCTGTTTTTTGATGTGTGACCAATTGCACAGGTTTGCTTGGAATTTCAGGACCAGCATTGCACAAATCACGAAACTTTAGCGCAGATGGTGGGTAATCTGAATTCAATTTACGCAAAGCAAAATCAAGGCTTGGCTTGTATGTAAGAAACCGACCAAGGTTTTCACGCCAAACTTGCCTCACCAAACCCAAATCCATGCCTTCCCAATGTCGGTTAAACGATGCACCGTAAATTGCGCCCATGTAGCCAAAAATGTAATCAAGGCCACTTTCGGCATCACAAAAATCAGTTTCCAAGTAAGCGTACATTTCCACCTCCGACTAAACCACGAGTTAATCCAGACATTACCGTTTGATTTGTTTGACCAGTTTTGCTCATCGGATTGTCTTTGCTAATCCATTCAGCTTTCAACCCTTGGCTTCCACGAGTACACCATTCAACCAAAAATTGCTCAAGTGACCAACCCAACTTTTCAGCTTCTTTTCTTGCTCCGCTTACAACCGTATTTGTCACAGATGCTTTTTTTGTTTTACGAAGTTGCAGCCAATCATCCCAAACTTGTTTTGAAACATCTGGTGGGCAAGCAACGCTAGTTGCTTTTACTTTGTGTCTTGTGTCTTGTGTTATGGGTAATGTGTTATGTGTAGCATTGCTTTCGGATTGCGATTGCAATGCGTTCGCATCTTTAGCTCTGTTCCATCTAGCTTTGGCGCTGGCACTGGCTTTTTCAGACTTCTCACCTGTCTTAGCAATTTCTTTGTTTGCTCGATGATGAATCCACCCAATCTCTGTGCGTTCAAAATACTCTTGCAATACCAACGCAATGCAATCGCTATGCGAACGCATACGAATCTGCCTTGCAATCTCGGTTAAATCAAGTGGAATTGGTGATTCGTGAAGATAGTACCAATCAAGCAAACGCCGATAGGTAAGGTCTTCCATCTCTGAAAGATGTTCCGTGTGACTTTTATAGTCACCAATGTTGAACTGGTAATAGTGCATTACTCTCGCCTTTTAAAGCTCCCTAAAGAAAGAAACGGCGGCAGGAGAGGGAGTAACTCTTTTCGGTCTGCTCATGACTTCAGACCTAGCCGTGTTTCAAAAAATTATATATCAATTCCGTGCAAGACCATTGCGATCATCATAAAAAGCAGCCAAGCAGTCTCACCATTGAGCGCCAGCAAGAAAGCAACGATAAGCAACGCCCACCTCATTGAAGCACCTCAAACCATTCTGGGCGCAATACCCTTAACTGCCATAGCCTACCCATAGGTAGTTTGACCCAGTTGTTTACAGCTTGGCGTGAGCATCCAAGCAGCCTAGCAAGCTCACTGGGTGAGCCTGCACGTTTGATAGCATCTTCTTTTGTCATGGGTGAATTGTATAGGTAAATTGACAAAAATACAACACAATGAAAATATTTTGCAAATTGTTGGTTTATTTGTAAATTTCTTGATACACTTCTATCCATGCCGCAACATCTGCGGTCTTTTAAGGAGCACATTATGCAAGACCTCAACCCAACCACACGACAGTACCCACGCACACTTGACGAGGCGTTTCCCAACACCGTCAAGCACGAGCAGTATCTTTCATACCAACAGTCAATCAACAGAGACGAGCAGGCATCCAATGCTGAGTTTTGGGTGTACATCACATTGGCGTTTGCCGCTGGCTTCTTAGTTCACTTGTTGTGGGGTGCAAAATGATTAGCTTTGAAACATTTTTTTATCCAATGTCGATGGATGAAATTCTTGGTGAACGTGATCTGTTCATTGAATACGAGTTTTCCAAATTTGGTTTGGATTACAAAGTGATTGCAGTTTCTGCAAATGGAGACCGTGAAACTATTGACCATTTGCTTGACGAAAAAGAACACAACTCAATGCTGCGTTTGATTGCTCAAAACGAACACGAAGCATATGAGCAAGGAGTTAGCTATGACTGACCAAGAATTTGACCAAATGGTCACGCTGGCTAATGAAATTACAGACTTTGCTGAAATTGACAATGAGTACATTTCTGGCATGGCTTTGATAATGTCAACAGCAGCGCATTGTGTAGACAACAACATTCCTAAAGCAACAGCGGCAAGCATCTTGAAATCATTGATGGATGATTACTTGAAAAACAAAATTGCAAATATGAAGAAGGCGCATAAAGCAAAATGACTGAAGAAGAATTTGAAGACAAAATGAATCGGTATGAACTTGACCAAGAATATGCCGAGTACATTTCTGAGTGCCGCCCCATCTGTAATGGCGACCAGCTAATTTACTGGATGGAGCGCGGTGATTATTTTGATGACTTTAAAGAAAAGATGGTGACTAAATGAAAAACATTGCAACAGCGTTAGTCAAAGCACAAAAGGCGTTTGGCCCTGCTTTAAAGACCGCTACAAACCCGCATTTCCGTTCACGCTACGCTGACTTATCCGCTTGCGTTGAGGCTGTTTTAGGGGCTTTAAACGACAATGGAATAGCGTTGATTCAAAAATCTTATGACTGTCCAACAGGCGTAATGGTTGAAACAATGTTTGTTCATGAGTCAGGCGAAATGCTTGAATGCGGCATCTTACATTTTCCCGCAAGTAAAGCCGATCCTCAAGGTCACATGAGCGCTTTAACTTATGCTCGCAGAGGTTCTCTGATGGCAGCCTGCGGTATTGCTCCTGAAGATGACGATGGAAACGCCGCCAGCAAGTCAGTGCCTAAACACACACCGACCAAGCCTGTACAAGAGATGGTCAAAGAAGATCGCAAAGAAGTATTGCTCACTTCTGCTAAATTCATTGTTGCCAGCATGGACGCAGGCGAAATGGATGAGGCTATCCAAGAATGGGAAGCAATCACCGACCCAGAGGAAAAAACACATCTTTGGTCTTTGTTAGACAGTAAATATCGCTCTGCGATTAAGAAGGCAAAAAATGGCTAAAACAATGTATGAAGTGGTCGCAATCGTTGGCAAATACACCAACAAAGAAGGCCAAGAGAAAAACCGTTATCAACGTTTGGGTTCAGTTGTTGAAACTAAATCAGGGCCAATGTTGAAAATCGATTTGATTCCAATTACTGAAGATGGTTGGACAGGATGGTGCTATCTTAACGAACCAAAACCAAAAGAAGGTTATAAGGGTTTACCTAAAGATGAAGAAGATTTATATGTGCCTTTTTAAGGTACACTAGATTGGTAGCTAACTCGACGGAGAACAGGGGGGATTGAACCTCCCCCTTGCTACACCAAACAAGGTTCGCACATGAAAGGTTCATCATGTTAACTCTTAAACGATTAAGAGAAGTTTTAAATTACGATCCAGAAACTGGAATTTTCACTAGAAACATGAAGTCTGGTGTAAAAAAAGTTGCTGGTTCTAAATGCAACGAATATCTAAGGATTTGTATTGATAAAAAAGAGTTTTATCAGCACAGATTAGCTTGGTTTTATTTTTATGGTGAATGGCCTGTAAATTTTATAGACCATATAAACAACATAAAAACAGACAACAGAATAAAAAATCTAAGAGACATAACTGACCAACAAAACAAACAAAATAGAGGCAAAGCCAAACGTAATACAACGGGATACAAAGGCGTTGTTTATTCAAAAAAAGACAATGTTTTTTACGGAAGAATTAGGCACAATGGAAAAATGGTTCATCTTGGATCATTTAAAAAACCAGAAGATGCTTATTCAGCTTATTGCCAAGCAGCCGCAAAGTATCACACACACAACCCATCAGCAATTTTGACAAATTAAGAGGCACATTATGAACATCGAAAACTGGTTTGCTGAAAACAATCACATTTGGAAAGCGTTTGAGGAGCAAGCGCTGCTGATCTATCAGCGAGGTCACCGCCATTACTCAGCCAGAACAATCATTGAGTTCTTACGCCATCATTCAGCTTTGAAAGAAGCGAATAGTGAATGGAAAATTAATGACCACGTTACACCACATTTGGCGAGACGGTTTATGAAAGAGCATCCACACTTGAATGGATTTTTTGAAACAAGGAGTATGAAATGAAACGCTACTTTGCAACCATTGGGTATTGCATGACACCATTCATTGTTAGTTATGCGTTTTGGTACGTGATAGGCGCTGGCATTTCAGCAAGTTGGGATTTGGCTAATTGGACAACTGGCTTAAAAGTTACGTTGACTGTATGGGCGTGTGTCTTTGCGATCATGATGCTTTTTAGACTTGAACATGAAAGAAACACATGATCTACCTTAAACAAAAAACTCTTGGCGGAAATATTGTTGTTGATCGTTTCGACAATGACCGTATGCTCAAAGCAACGTATAAGCTGGTGCAAATTCGCAAAAAAAACCCAAACCTCAAACACACATATTTTTTAATCAAAGAACGAGGGGGTAAATAATGGACTGGATTGACATTATTGTTGGCGGCATTGTTGCTATTTTTATTGTCGGAGGCTGCTTGGCGTTGTACGCTGACGCCGTGAGCCACCCTTGGGGAGAAGATGATGAGCATTGAAGCAATGAAACAAGCGCTTGAGCTTGCTAAAAAATTAGACCGAGATTTGAGTGTTGAAACATGGGAGCTTGCTAAAGTAATGGGGCAACTAGAACAAGCCATTGCAGAAGCAGAAACAGAGCAGGGTGAGCCAGCTACTCTTGAGGAAATACGAAAAGCAATGATTTTTGGAATCTCTCTCTACAACACACCACAACAACGCAAGCCGCTGACGGATGAGCAAAAGAAAAGTATTGCTAGAAGGGCGTTCAAAGATATTTGTAAAGATTATCCTGTGCAAGACAGGATTATTCTTGTAATTAACGACATTGAGGCCGCCCACGGCATAAAGGAATAAGCGATGGATGACGATATTTATAACATCCTCATGCTTTGCACAATCCTGTTTTTTGGAGCAGGATTCTTTACCGCTTTACTTATCGCTACTTGGGTAATGATTGAAGCCTTGTCAGACTAAAACCTGATAAGCCTTTTGAGTCAATGCAATCCGTTTAGCAAGTCCAAAAATGCCGCCATTTATTTTGCGAGTTAAAGCCTCGTAGTTCATTGCTTCAGCCAAAGGATTTAGGTTATGCGTTGACCAGAACCAACCAGCACTTAGCGCAGCGTATTTAGGTGTGGACACCAGATCGGGGTTGGCCACCAGATCGGCACCGATGGCCTGACCGCAGTGCCAGTAGCTATCATGCCCGGTAAGTTGGATCGCACCCCGACCGCGGAACCGATACCCGTCCCCAGACGCTTCGTCACGATTGCCCATGCGTGAGGCATAGACCTTGTTGGCAATCTTTTGGGGCTGGTGGGCATAGGCATTAGCAATCTCTAGAGTAGGAAATCGACTAGGCCACAGTTTAACCAAGGTCTCGGCTTTGTAATTTAAGCCTTCCTCAAGCGTTTTGAAGTTGTTGCACTCATGGCTACATTGACCGATAAACGCTGCTTGCTGGCGAGGTGTTGCAATGTTGAACTTTGCAAACGTATCGTTAAGCGCAGGCGTCCATTCAATACCAATACCAAGTTGTTGGAGTTGTTCAGCGCTTACCATGAATGATCTCCCTCATTTTTGCGTATTGGT
>Ga0208380_1000495_pt1 | contig 10382 bp, 24 predicted proteins | sample CryBogCBE27Jun07_FD_184570 | JGI IMG/M metagenome (GOLD analysis project Ga0208380, IMG submission 184570) | Freshwater microbial communities from Crystal Bog, Wisconsin, USA - CBE27Jun07 (SPAdes) | ecosystem: Environmental > Aquatic > Freshwater > Lake | place: Crystal Bog, Wisconsin, USA... | reverse complement strand
TTAAATATTTACCTTATTATGTGCTATAATATGATTCCAATTCACCTAATACAATATTCATGCACATTAATTGAAACCGAGATAAATCATATTGATTATCTTCCATCATAGAAATGGCCTCAATAAGAGAATCACAGTTATTATCGACACCATATTGATTAACGATATTCAATGCTTCATTATAAGTGGTTATATTAATCATTATATAATCTCCAATTCAAATACCAAAATACCGTTTGGATAATGCCTTATTCCGTTTAGGCTTAATAACCGTCACACGCTTACCGGATAATAGAAAATCAATATGTGCCTGTTCAGAGATAATCAGTTTGGACTCATTATGCTTATAATCAGTCACAATAACTGGATTACCATTAAGATTAAGTGGTGCATATACAGGTTGATTAACCGATTCACATTTAGCATTATAAATTGCCTTATTTAATTCTGCCAATTGCTTTTCTAATTCAATAATGGATAATGGTAGACTTACGTTCATTATAATACCGTCCTTGTTTCCTGATATGGATGGATTATAACCGAAAACCAATAGGAACGCAAGGACTATCCGTATAGGCACATGGATTGGTCAAGTATTCCGTTGTATGGAAACAACATCGGAAAATAGTGTTGTATCCACGCAACACCTGTCGCAGGCTGTGAATAACTTGTGTATAAGTCTTTCGGAGTGTAATGAGAATCATTCGCATTTAGGGAGATTCCATTGGGACTAAGTGCGTGCCGCCGATTTTGTCAAGCGTTTTCCGTAGGTTTTTGTGTGGTTTTTGCAACATCCGCTAAAATTTTCTGCTTGACTTCGAGGTTTATAGTATGTTATAATGGTCCAAACGTTTTCCGCGGTCGATTCGAGAAGCACTCAGGCAGGTACCACGTCCATCCCAGTCTTGCTTTCGAATGAGTCCATTATACCAGAACCAGCGGGATTGTCAAGGACTTTCGGTGTTGCAAGGAAACGACACACTACCTGGCCACCTGTTTTCCGTGGAACATGCAAAAACCTCGAGGTTTTGACTGGTTTCCTGGAAATCAGGTGGCCAGGTAGTGTCTGCAATAGGCACACGGATTGGTCAAGTATTGGTTGCAAGCCTCCGTGGTTCTGGTATAATCCATCCATACTAAACGAACAAAGGAAACAAAATGCAAAACCAACTGACTGTAGCACAATTGATAGCAATCCTGCAAGCACTGCCTAACCAGAATGCCTTGGTGGAAATGGCAATGAACCAAGAGTACCAGGCGGCTGTGGTGGCTGAGGATATCCACGTGTGGTCGGAAGACCTGGTTATCATAGGCGAATAACACTACAATCCGGTCAAGTATCGCTTGCAAATTCCATCCACTTCGGTTATAATCCATCCATGATGCAAATAATTAAAGACCTATTCCAAGCCGCAGTGATTGCCATGTTAATCGGTGGTCCTCTGTTCTATTACATGTTGTTCCAAATGAAACCCTAAGGAGTATATTATGTCCAGAAAAGTCCGTTTTACATATAATGACGTTAATGTGGTCACCAATGACCTAATCGAATCCATTCGGATAATGAATGATAATCGTGGATATGACCGTTCGGATAATGCTAACTACACCTTAGGCTATATCCAATCATTATTGAATAGCCTTATAGCGGATATGCCTGTAACCAAACAGCACCAGATTATCGCTGATTTGGCAAAGCATACGGAATCCAAATTGAAAACGGCAGGAGTATAATATGGCTAATGGAATGGATAATCGGTTTAAACTCATGGTAATGGCTCTCATGGATAATAAGCAGGAGGCAGTGGTATTATTGGAATATAAAATGACCAAATCGGTGGTTAATCGGAGAGTATATTTGGAACGCAAAGCCTAGGATTATAACATATTAACGGAGACCTGTCAAGAGGGTGACAGGTGCTCTGGCAGCAGTGTTTGGCGCTCTGCGGCGTTCTGGTGGCGGTTGTGTTAGAAAAAAGCCATCCATGGTCAAACTCTTTTTTTCTCTATTTTATTTTTTCCAGGATTTTTCGCAGGACTAAAAAATGTTTCCAGTGACGAAAACGGTAATTCCGCCTTTTTCTTCCTGGATTTTTTTTCTGGAGGCGCCTTCGTGGAACCCTCGTCATCATCCAGAGGTACGTCTAGTGGCTGGCAGTAATAGTCCTCGTAAGCCTCTCTGGTTGTCTCCTCCCACACATACTCAGCACCTACAGATTCTTGGAAGGCCATCCATGATTTAATGTCGTAACCTCTACAGAAAATCTTAAAGCTGACTTTGGTCATAGTAACCGTTAAGACATAGTAAGAGTCACGATTAAATTTAGAGGTTAATTGCGTGTTGCTCATTTAATTCATCCAGAATTTTTCTCAGGGTTTTGTTGGTACCGGAACCGTCAAGCCCGGACCTTAACAACAAATGATAGATAACATCTCTGATATCTGGTCTTTCTCTCCAGGTACCCACTAACCATCCAGTAGGGTTTCTTACACCTATAGTACTTTCTTTATTCTGCACATAGACAAAATTGGATAAAGATAAACTGCCCCCGAATTCTCCACACTTTTTTCTAGAGAAGACTTGGTACTCAGCATAGTTACCAGCGATAACGTAGTATTTCTCGTTCATTTCTTTTTAGGTTGGGACGGTTTCAGTCTCTCAGTAATAACCTTAGAGGTACCAGTCTTTTTGTCTGTATACTTGGTGGTCTTGAAACCGCCAGACTTATTCTTGTAGGTTTGTTTTTGTTTAGTTGCCATATAATCTATTCTTAATGGTTAAAATTTTTCTTCTACGGGCCTCAGGAATTTTTCTCATATCTTCCACCCAATTCAGCATACTGACCATCTTATCCTGTGAATCTATAGGACCATACAGTTTCACATAGGTACTGACATAGCATTCTACGTCTTTTACGGTTATCACGGTGTGCATGATTTATACCAATAGTATGCAGCAATTGCCATGAAGTAAATACAAACGTAAATTAGTGCTCTGGCACGGAACATGGTGCCAGCAAAAAACATACCAAGCATAAATGAGAAAAGGTTCAGAGATTCTAAACCAATCGTCAGCATATTCATTTTTCTTGGTACTTTCTAATCAGTTGTGTCTGGTTATCTGGAGTGACAAATACTCTGGCAGAAACAATCTTATTACCCATTGAATAATCATGTCGTTGCGTGAATTCGATATACTTACCTTCTAATAACTTGTGTGCTATTTGTAAAGCTAAATCATGTTTGATTTTATCTTTGTCAATAAGTTTGTCTTCAAGTAAACTTTGATTAATGGACATTTGAACCGCCAGCATCTCACCTCTAATGGCAAATGAATCTTGTTGTGGTTGTGGTCCTGGCCAAGGATATGCATTTGCACTGATTGTGGGAAGTGGACCGATTGACGAGAGACTATTATTGCCGACAGCACCAAGTGTTGTAGGTGCAGATAGTTTTGTTCCAGGTGAGTTGATGCCTATACCGATACTGTCAATATTTAATGTAGTCGCCTCTCTTGGTGTATGAAGTATGCTATCCCACGAACCAGATAAATCGTTTGTTATTGCCATTAATAACTCCATCCTTTTTCTTTGTACTTGTCGATTCTTCTCTTAGGAACATTTAAGTTTTTTGTATTAACAACTAGTTTCTTGCGTTTAATAGACCGCCACTGTTCCATCGAGATATACAATTGGTCCATAAAAATGTCATAGTAAGGCATACAATGGAGAAAATCAAAAGACTTGCGAGCAGTCTCATAATCAGAAAGTGTTATAAATTGCATTCTGTTTTTGAGAGTGATGGCATTTGGTGTTTCATGAAAACCGGTTGCATCAAAGACACCACCATATTCTGAACCAACATCATCAGTCATAATATCTTTGGCTTCGTCTTTGATTAACATGGCCAAATCGTGAATAGGAAAAACATCTCTGCACCAAAAGTCATAGTCCTTTACTTTTTCTCCATGGTATAAGGACGATATGGAACCTCCAGAGAGGATCAGTTGCTGTGAAAAACGTTCACGGACAGCAAAACGGAAATCATTAAGTAACCTAGTAACCGACATCCTAACCTTCAACTTCAGGTCTTTGCATTCCTCTTGGAACAACTGAGACTCTGGTTTGTTTTTGTCCAGAGCCGCTTTCATTCGTTCCAAGTTACCGATTTGGTCAAACGGTGTTCTGGTTGCCAGAGGTTGGTGTGGAATTACTTGCATGTGCAGTTACGTCCTTGGTCACAGTTACCGGTGCAGGAGTCCTTGGAAACCTTGGAAAACCAGGAATTAATCCTCGAAAACAGCAATGATATCTTCTTCTTTAATAATGTAAAACTCATCTTGATCCACCTTTGATTTGGTTGCCTTGTTCCAGTTGGCCAGTATAACATCTCCAACTTTTACGTCAAGTACTTCTGCGCCAACTGCAAGAACAATACCACGATTGGCTTCTTGTGGATCGGCACTGGACAAAACAATACCACTTGATGTCACGGTTTCTTTTTGTACCAACTCAATGATAACTCGGTCTTTTAATGGTGTAATCATAATTTTCTTTCTGTTTTTGTTGCGTTGCAACATTTATTAGTATAAATACTAATATCGTTACTACTAGGGTGGTTAAAATGTTTGCTTATCTTGCTAAATTAATTCAATTCTTTTCTGGTGATCGCACCAGCAATTTGGACCTTTATTTGAAATCAAAAAATGTCCAAAACACTGCTGAGATTGACTATTGGGTTCGTCAATGGGAAAAACACCAGCGTACTGCGTTCTTCTGATTTTACTCAGCTAGAAACGCTGGGCCAGGTTTATTCTGGCCAGCAACTTCCACATAATTTTCTGCAAGGCGTTGAGCCTCGTAAAAATTAAATGCATTGGTTACATGTGACAAACGGCCGTTGACATAAAACTCAACACGGTACATTCCATTGTGTTCCTGTAATACATCGGTGCGTTTGCCATTTAATTGATATGACATAATTACATTGTTCATAAAATTCCTTAAGCAACTAGTCCAATGAAACGGTTCAAGACCACTCGATTGGATTTACGATTATTGTTAAATTTGGAGAATGCAGAAACGAAACCACGAGTAGTTGCATTTTCTTTCACTTCAAACTCCGCATCTTCTTCAGTATCCAAACCTTCTGCATATAATAGGTAATACTCATCATAACCTTCAGAAGTAACAACTTGGTACTTATTATTACGGAAGTTTCTCTTGTATTCATCTTGTTCAGATGAACTTTTAGCGTCCGTAAAATTATTAATTTGATTATTATAATCCCGACCAGAAAGAATGTAAAAACCAATAACATGAGCATTGGTTCTATATTTCAACAGTTTAATATAAGCACTGGTTAATTCACGAGACCAACCTTCTTTAACATGTTCTTCATGTTTAGTAACTGGATCACGAATAACCATTGTGGCCTTTTCCATTTTTTGATAATTGTGGCGACCATAATTATCATAGGTGTACAATGATTTTTGGCCATCACCATCAGTCAAGAAAACTGTGTTTACAATTTGCAACCGATTCTTTTTACGGAACTCAGGTACAATTTCCATAGCAGCAACCACAGCTTCGTTCAAAGGAGTACCAGACAAACCAAACCAATCAGGTTTAATTGTATATCGTTTGGTAAACGCCAACAAAGCGGCTGCAGCATACGAATATTCTGATGCACCCATTCTACTTGACAAAAGATTCATCAATGAAAATTCAATCAAAACCATGTCATTATTTTTAGGCACAGGTCTTGGTGATTTGTCATAAGCCTGAGTAAAAGCATAAACCTCGTAAGGAATATTAACTTTCTTACAGAACATAACCAAGTTCAACAACTGGCGAATGGTATTATCCATATAAGTGTGCATTGAACCAGACCAATCGATAAACATAACCAAGCCATGTGACTTGCCGTTAGGTACAACTGAAATCTTCTTAAAGATATCTTCATTAAAACCATAAGAATAAATTTTGGACATATTCAGTTCACCAGTTTTAGCAACTGATGCACGTTTCATTTGATCCGCATTCTTACGTAGTTCAAATTCTTTCACCAAATAACCAACAACCTTTTTAGAGTCTTCACGCATTTTTTGGAAAGCCTTGACATCAATACCTTGAAGATCACCACGGCCTTGCATAGCATACATGTGGACTTTGGTTTTAACATCCAAGCGATGACGAGCCCACAAAATTTTGTGGTCTACGATAATATCATTGACGTTGAGCTTAGGAACATTACCGTAATGGTATCTTTTACCATCATTGGAAAACAATCTGTGTTCATTTCTACGGAATGAATTATCGGTATGTGAAACCGGTTGATTTGTGTTAGAGCCGGAGTTTCCGGCAGCACCATTTTGTTCACCCTTATTACTTCTACTTTCTGGAGCCGATGATTCTTGATTAGAGTTTCCAGAAGATTCTTCATTCTTTGATTCACCTTCAGTGTCTTGTCGCTCAGATTTTTGACCTTTGTCACTAGGTTTACCATTACGTTTATCAGTTTTTTGTTCAGTAATCTCAGTTTCAATCTCATTTCCGTCTTCATCATACTCATAATCGTCAAAATTTGTTTTTTTCGAGCGTTGCTTTTCTTCTTCCGTCATTTGGTCACAGATTTTTTTAGCAACGGCAATGACATCATCATAGGTTACAGTGTTTTCCACTTCGTCCAAGATGATTTTTTCTTCATCCGTAAACAAAATGCCAAGGTCAACACCACCTTTGCAGTACAAATTGATACGGTCAATGAAATTCAATGCATTCAAATCATGACCTTGAGTGCCAAAAAAGTCTTTTGCAAGTAAATCCTTGTAAGCACGAATGAAAGACTGACGCAAACCAGGATATTTTGACTTGATTTTACGCTCAATACGAGAATCTTCAACAACATTCAGTACGGACATAGACATTTTTTCTTCAAATGCCTTTTTCAGTCCGTCCAAAGGTGTGTAAAGTGCGTGACCAACCTCATGGCCAATGAAAAGGTCATATTGGTCGTTAGTAATTTCTTTGTTTAGAACAGGAATAGTCAAAATACGGTTTTCCACATCAAAGGAAGCAGTAGAAACGTTCCGTTGTTCAATGTGGAGATTCTCTGTAGCCATCAATTTGGCCAAAAGCGACTTAGATTGTGTTAGTTCCATAATATGTCCTAAAGAATATGTATCTATTATACATTAATTCCAAAGATTGTCAAGAGATGTTGTATTTTTACGACTAAATTTCAGTAATGTAAAGGCAACCGTCTTTAACTTCAAGATTTAATTTGGTTCCTTCTACCCATCCAGTAAGTTCAATCAATTCTGGAGGAAAAGTAAGAATTCCATCGCCGGATCCGTCAGGTGCATCTTCAATAATCGCTGGCCAAGAACGGTCATTCATATTGATGCTTAAGGTTTTCATAATTTTCTTGGTCCTGCTCGAATTGAGTGAGATTGGCCCACATTTTAGTGACTTCAATAAGACTTTTGACTGCTTCTTGGTCAACTTTAAGCGGTTCCATTAAACGGTGGTCACTTTGGGCTAAAAAATCTGTCATATCATTCATCTCCGTTCAAAAAATGCGACAAAGTGCGTTTATGTTTTTCTTTCCGTGCATTAAAAACGACAGGTTTATGCACTTGAACAGGTTTGATTGGTGTTCGACACACCGGACGTTGTAATTTTACAACAAAATTAAGTTTTTTCATTATCGCCTCATATTTGAAATGTCTTTTGCTTGCTCATCCGTAAAAACCGGCACTGCATTGCTTTTATGCATAGTTGCAATACCTTTCATTGCGGTTCCTGTATAGATTTTTGGTGCAGCTTTCGTAGCCGTGCCAAGTCCAGAGTTTAAAGATTCGATTTTACGAGTTTCCCGAACAAAAACGCCAGTAACCACTGGATTTTTGATTGCAGGACGCTGAGTAAATTTACTCAATGATTTTGGCTTCATATCCTCAAGAGATTTGAGCCATGCATCATATTCTGCCTGCTGGGATTTAGGCAACTTGCGTTTTTTAGACTTTGGAATACTACCGTGAATAAACATAAAATCTCCATACAAGATTTGTATTATACAGAGATTGTATATTTTGTCAAGGTGTGTTGTTTTTTTACAACACTATTTACGGTACCTTTTTGGTTCTGAATAGTAGTCGGATTCATAAGAATCGAAATATTTTGACTGTTTTCTCGATTCCCTTTGTTTGTCTCGCTTTTTACGTTCATATGTATTCTGTTTGAATTCATAATCATCGCTGTAGTTTCTTTCGGGGCGAAACTTAGCTACAAATTTTGACACTTACTAACTCCTTATTACGGTAACATTCCAGGAAAGGCTTCTTTAACAAATTTATAATCCAGACCACGGACACCTAAGTTCTTATTGAAAATGCCAATAACAACTTCAGCCTCTCTCGGCTCCAAGTTCTGGAGATACTCAACGAGTAATTGGTTGCGTTTTTGTGGGGTAAGTTTTTCTGCTGTTGGATCACCTTTACGGAACATGTATAGTTTCCGTATTTCTGTGGTCAACTGTGCATAACCCATTCCAGCGGGAACATCTTTAATTTGATAACCTGTTGGAACTTCATGGTGTAACCATTCATATTGCGGATGAAATGTTAATTCCAAAACTTGAGTCAAAAGTTTGGAAACATTCCTTTGCAATACCGCTAATCGTTCTTTTTTGTTTTTTGCTAGTTCAAACTCATCAAAAACTTCATACATATTTTTCATTAGAATTCCTCAATCACATCCATAAGATTGGTTAGTTTATGTTGAATAAAATAATTCAACATCTTCTGCTTTGTAGCAGGTTTAGTTTCTTCGTAAGTATTTATAATTTTCTCACGGATTTCAACAGGCACCTTCTTGAGGTCAATGAGTGTTGCATTTCGGATAAAGTTGGCTTTGTCCGTTTCATTGTATTCTTCAACATCTTGCCACAAGTATTTTTCCATAATTGCCTTGGTGATTGGCTTCTGGCGTTGGTCACGAACAAAACAATCGGCCGGTGAGAACATGTTTGGAATGCCATCACCTTTATCTCCACGAATAATCTTTTCTTTCAAGTCAATCAAAGGACTTTCAGACTTCAGGTATTTCTTCAATGCAGGATTGTACTGCTTGATATTTTTACCATACTGTTGCAGTTGTAGAAAGTCACCATCACTGGACAAGATTAGGATGCTTTGATGTGGTGCATGACGAGGAACTAGTGTTCCAATAATATCATCCGCTTCGGCACCGTCAACATCAATGACCTTGTATGGAAAGTTTTCTTTAAGTTCCTGCTTAAACTTGGCCAACATGTCAAAAATCAGGTGCCAGTCCAATGCAGATTTCTCACGAGACTTTTTACGACCTGCCTTGTAGTATGGAAAGAACTCCTTGCGCCAGTATTTACGGTTGTCACAACAGAGTACAACTTCACCATATTCATTGCGGAAGTTCTTAAGGTGCATTCGGAGAATGTTCAATACCATATGACGAATCAAGTCTTCTTCTAACTTAACTGTCTTTTGGTTGGAAATTTGAGCCATAAGTCCGGCAAGAAGGACTTGGTTCAGGTCAACGAGAATCATTATGAATCCAATAGTTAAAACTATACTATAACATAGATTGGGTAAGGTTGTCAAATGTTTTTTGGACAAACACTTCGGAAGTTGTTGTTTTCCTACAAACAATACCAAACCAATTCTCTTTAATCATTCTGGTAATATATTCTACAGGTGCAGTAAGGATACCCTCAAATTTATCCAGGTCAATTATTCCACCTTCTTCATCTTCACGGAAAAGAATGATGTGGTAACAATCACCTAGTTCGGATCCATCTAACTTTGTGCCACTGTCTTTGTAATTACTCGATTGAACATGAATGTTGTTGGATTCTTCCATGGGTAGAAAGAAGTAACTATCACTATCATTAGTTAATACTTCTCGGAGTTCTGTCATTGTAGTCCTTAATATGAGACTTTCTTACTCTGACCATGATCCAGTCATTGTAATACTCATCACTTTCCATTACATTGTTGGCGAATTGTTCTTTCGCCTCAAGGTAACTACATTCTCCTTTAGACTTGCAAAGATGTAGTATCTCTCGGCGGAATTTATCCTGGCCATACAGTATAACATCTTTTTGAAGTTTGTCACTACTTCCATAATAAGTTTGCCAGTCCGATGGGACCTTTACTCTTTTCTTCTTACCTTTGACTTGTTTGGTCCTAGAGAACCAAAAAAGTTTCTTGCCGATATACTTTTTGTTGTTCTCTAGGTTAGTTATCAGATATACGAATCCGTAACTATCACCAATTTGGTCTTCTGTGAAATCAGTATCATTATATTGCCAGTTTATTCCCATTTTAGGTCATCTTCATC
>Ga0208380_1000491_pt1 | contig 10439 bp, 20 predicted proteins | sample CryBogCBE27Jun07_FD_184570 | JGI IMG/M metagenome (GOLD analysis project Ga0208380, IMG submission 184570) | Freshwater microbial communities from Crystal Bog, Wisconsin, USA - CBE27Jun07 (SPAdes) | ecosystem: Environmental > Aquatic > Freshwater > Lake | place: Crystal Bog, Wisconsin, USA... | reverse complement strand
ATTGCTTAGCCTTACGCATAGCGAAGTTAAGTGTATTCTGACACATAACACGCACAGGGGTAATTGCAGATTGAACAGCAACAGAACCATCGTGTGAAGTGTAGACTACGAGATAAAGATTGGTAGTATCGTTAGCACCATTAGGGTCAAGAACCATAGTGCGGGGAATTGACATTGTGCCGAATACAACACGACCATTCTTGAGAGAACCTGCACTCTCCCAATAAACATCAGAATTGCCATCGTGCAAATTATCTGCAAACGAGAACAAATCTTCATTCTGAACAGTTTTATAGCGTGAGCCTACAACTGAGAGAACATCCTTTTGTCCTGCTGTATAAGGGTTATCACGCACGACCAAATAGTTATCGGATACAGTAGTGTAATTATCTGCAAGCAGATCAGATACAGACTCTAACTGAACATTCCAATTAGACAACTTAGCACCCTCAAGCATTTGAGCGGTTGTTACTTCTTCATCTTTTGTGAAAACCTTGTTAGCAAAACTATGCCAAGCAGGGTTAGTGCGGGTAGATACAGCAAGAGATACTTCACCAGACTCAACTTCTGAGCGGTGAACTTGCGACATTGGGTTAGTCATATTTTCCTTCTTTCTTGTTAATGTATCCCTATTCTAGCAGAACCCACTGACATTTGTCCATTTCGTAAACCAAGCTTAGGATACATTTGCCCGATATGTCCGAATTTGCCAGGGTGATTAAAATCACTTCGTAAAAGGTGTGTCGTAACTTGACAATGACCAGTCAGGGGGCGCGGCCCATCAAGGATTTGTCAACCCGACACGCCGTTATTTTTTAAATAAATTTATAAGCTTGATCACAGCAATAATAGCCCAGGTATAGCAATGTATACTGAAGACCTGGACCATTAGCTGCATTACCCCACCCCATTTAAATTAATCCAACACGGACCAATAACGAATTCCTAAATTGTCTGAACAGTAACGTGCAACGTCACTATGTGCAGTTTCATTGTAAAAATATTTTACACGTTGGCCCTTGATCGCAACTTTAAAAAATATGTCATCATTGCCATCTTGCCAAACTTTGCATTCATCATCTGCAAACACGGAATGCCATTTGGCATTCCCAACTGGTGGATGCTTAGCCATTACGCCACCTCCCCAATTAAAATATTTGGCTCTTCGGTGATAGTATCTACAACTGAAGAATGCAATTCATTACGCATTCTAGTTAATGCAGACCCAGGCCAACCTGCTGAAAGAATTCTCTTTGCAAGTTTCATCAGATTATAATCAGGATTATTTTTTTCTGCAATTTCTAGCAGAGACTTAGCAAGATCTGTGTTGCCTTGTTCAATATGATACATGGCGGAAATTGTATCATATGCATATCCTTCTCGTTCATTAGTTACTCGTGAAAGATAGTTGACAAAATCAACACATGTCTGCATACCATAATCGGCAGGTAGACCAAGGAAGTAATCACGAATCTGCAGGTCATTATTTACGGCATAGGTAATCGTTAATAGCATACCATCTGATACTTCAATATCGTTGATAAATTGTTCAATTGCAAAATCAATTGTATCTTTGGCTTCGCCACGGGTTAGGGATGTGTTCATTGTTAGTTTCCATTCTTTGGTTGGGTTAAGGATGTTATTGTAGCAGGTACCACTGACATTTGCCATGTGGCTTTCTTGAAATTATCCCAGAGGGTATCCATTTCATTAAACAGATCTTGAGCAGACTTATCAGACATTATTCCCCCTCATCATATTCTAAGGATAGCGGGAAGGAATCAGATTCCATTTCCGCCATCTGATAATAGCACTCAGGGCAGACATAATCATCGCCATAAATATCATACTCTTCTTCAGAGTAGAATACTTCGCTTGTACCGCATACTTCATAGTATAGGCAAGCGACTTCAAAAATAGTTTCATTAGTCATTATTTGACCTCCTCTAGTGTTAGGCATAGTGGGTTGCACTCGCAATAATCAAAATCAAAATCACCATCTGGAGATACCCAGCCAGTAATTCCTTGACCATAGCAAAAATCGCAGGACTTGAAGATACACTCCCAGCAAGTAGAATCGGAAGTATAGGGAGCGTCATATACTGAAATATCAGATAAACGCTTATTGCACTCTTTGCAATATGTGGCAATAGTAGACATTTAATGCCCCTTTCTTTTCTTGATAGTTGGAAGTATACCAGAATCCACTGACATTATCTACTCGTACCCGCCAGTATTTATGAGATTAAAATCACATTCTCAGGGTAAAGTTTGACCAGTCGTAACGGCGTGTCGCCTTGACAGGGGGCGCGGCCCTGCATAATTATGCAACGTTATGCATAATTATTCAAATTTATTTTTATATTTATTTTTGCGTGTATATTTTTTCTTTGACGGAATTGCAGTAGCTGCATTACTACGACGCAATTCTTGAACACGATTTACTTTATTCATTATTTTCTCCCGCAACTTCACGACACTTCTCACATTCTGATTCTATTCCGCCAAGGTGAATTGTTGTTACCATTACTTTCCACCAACTTTTCCGCTACGATAAAAAATCTTTGTGTACATTTTGCCATCAGGCATTGTTAAATTGTAGGTTGCATATTCATTTGCAAATCCCCAATCTGTGCAACGAGCAAAAGAATTGAATGCCTCAAGTGCATCTGCTAATTGAATCATATGGTGAGGGGCTTGTCCATCATAGGCGGTTGTTAGTTTATACATATTATTCGTTCCAATCTAGTGTTACACATTTGCAGGGATTTATAGTAATTGTATCAGATTCCACTGACACTGTTGCAAGAGTATCGCAATCATCGCATATAAATATTGCATCAGACATAGTAAGCCATTTCTGTTAAAAGATGAGCATAGCCATCTTTGTCGGATTTAAGAGATAATTCGCAAGGCTGGCATTCCCAAGCATAGCGAATAGTACCTTTAGTAGAAAATCCACCAAGTGTAGCGATACACATATGGGTCATCTTTTCTGAGCATACTGGGCAATAGGCAGAAATTGTCTGCCCTAGCCCACCAATTTTAATTGTCATTTTAGTCCTGCAATTCTGAGTCAATACCGACATAAACAGTTGTCCAGAAATCAGGCTTTGGATAACCTGTTCCGTTCCACATTGGGCGAACCTTGCAAGCAAACGCAAGATAACCTTCAGGGGTAGAGTGTCGCATATCCTTTCGGAAATCTGCATATTGGATTAGTCCTTGACCTTGTGAGGACTTCACATATTTGCCTTCTAGGGCTTGTGAGATTAGCATAAGTGCTACCTTCTTTCTTTCTTGTTAATAGGGTTATTATATCAGAGCCCACTGACAGTGGGCGGGATTCTCTAGAGGCAGAGAATACACTCACACTTAGGGGCATTTCCACCCAATAGGATTTTTAATAAGGCTATACGCTGGAGCGTAGATAAGCCATAAGCAGACTTACATCCACCATTATTAAAATCGTGGATAATTTGATTTTCTAATTTAGCAGAAATACGCAAGGTTTTTCCGATATTTACATTTTCTAGTGTAGTCATTTTGACCACCTTTCTTTATTTAATCTAATACTCGTATTCTAGCATACCCCACTGACATTATCAAGTTGAAAATGCATACAAATCGGACATTTAAAAAAATATTTTTAAGTGTGACTAGTCATCCAATGGTCAAAGATAAAAATTCATCTCGTAACTCGGCGTGTCGTCTTGACAGACATTCCAGACATTTCTTAATATATCGTAACAAATCGGACATTTTGGACAGGCCGCGCCGCATCGGGCGTGTCGCATATTTATGCAACTTTATGCATAAATAAACGTGAGCAGTTTTAAGAGTTGCTCAGCTCTTTTTTTAATTATGATTTACTGTTTTAAAACATTCATCCCAAAATCTATCCGAGTCAAATCGCTCGTTATCATTTGCAAACATTTCAATAAAATCATTTACGAGATCCTCATACACTTCTAATTTCATTTCAGTGCCATATGAGTTTAAAATTTCAGCAGTTGCAACATAGTCTTTTCTTGTCATCATTTTATTTTCTATTCCTTTTGTTAGTAGATGGCGGGAGTGTCAGTATTAGTGGGCAGTCCCGCCAAGATTTATTATAGCATTACTTAGAAGTTTTTACCATAGCAAAACGCTTTTGACCATTTGCTAGAGTAAGACCAACACGAGTAACAGTTTTGCTAATTGGTGCGAAAGAGTTAATGCGACCAGTTACGCCTGTTGTGCTAGTTGTGAATAAATCTCCGACTTGATAAGTGTATCCGTTAAGTGACATTTTAGTTTTCCTTTTCTTTTTTTCTTTGTTGGGTTTTTTATTGTTGAGCCTTTTTGTGACTTGCTCAGGTCATTTCGGTATTTCCGAAACTTAGAAAGTTACAGTTGTGAAACGCTCTTCACCATCAACGTCAAGAAGTACGAGTGTACGATTTGAGTCCTTTGGTTCAATAGCCTTAATTACGCCTGTAACCTTGCTCTTCTGTGTTGTGAAGAGATCGCCTACTTTGTAAGTCTTATTTTCTAGTGTCATTTATTTTGTCCTTTTCTTTGTTGTTGTTAGTAGTAGTCTACCATAGACCACTGACATTCATTTCTTGTATATTGTTACTGTGCCTTTATAGTAACGTGCAACGTGTATGTGTCGCAGCCCGTGATTAGCAGATCCGTGAGTCTTTGCATTAGCAAGGGCGGGAGTTAGTGATAGCATTAGTGCTAATATAATAATCTTAATCTTCATTATTCTTTCCCCAATCTTTATCGGTTATGAGTTTAGCAGATAGGTACGACACTAGCAATAGCGAAAGAAGTGTAAAAGAGTTAATAGTCATTAGAGAATCTCCAATTCATCAAACTCATCTACTGGGATAAAGGTATCCTCAGATTCATCAGAGTTTAGTTCATCAAGCATTGAGATATAGTTATCTTCTAATTCAGCCCAACGATCTGTGTTGGTATTATCAAACGAGTATGACATTTTGTCACCTTTCTTTAGTAGTTCTTTTCCTTGCCCGATTATTTGCCTACTGTGTAGGGCTCACGGGATTTATTCTTATTTAATTGTTATGACTGGAAGTCTATCAGATAGCACTGACAAAATCAACCCGACACGCCGTTAGCGTGTCTGTGAGTTACGCCACATCTTGACTAGGCTACCATAACGGCGGGCGATTTCAATCGCCTTTGGGTTAGGCTCCATAGCGAGAGGGTCGCTCTGATACTTAGCGTTAAGATATAGAGCCTGATTTACTGATAAAGCAGGGCGGGGAGATGGAGCGAATCCACCAAACTCTAAGCCAAACTCTTTAGCAATATCGGTACGGATTTCATAGTAGTAATTATTTAGTGAAGTCATTTGATAACTTCCTTTCTTTTTTCTGAAGATTAACCTTTAACCTTTCAATAATGAAAGTCTATCAGATACTTTCGGAAAAATCAAGTCGCAAAACGGACAAAATAGGACAAATTAAAAAATATTTTTATCTTTGACTGGTCATTTCTGCCCGTTATGCACCAAATGTCCGAATTTCGGGCGCACTATCCAAAATTAAAAAAAAGTTTTGAAAGATGCATCATCCATTTTAAAATCCCATTCACATTTTTGTCAAAAGTGATTCTTAAAATTAGCTGAGAGGCGGGATTTTGTCAGATATCTAGATCAATATCAGTAATTTTATACTCAGAATAAAAATCCTGAGCTATTCTACGTTGTAAAATGACATATAAAGCCTGGCGGGATATAGAAAGAGCATCCCAATCATATTCATCTAGATAATTTATAGCAATTTGAGCATCATTAGCATCAATTGCATGTTTTCCTTTTAGATCAGAAGCAGAAATTTTATCAAAAACTTTATTTACAAGGCTTAAATCTCTTAAAATTTTGTCGGGAGTCCAAGAATCTTCTCCTCTATCCTTTAATGCTGGATAAATATGGCACGGGGAGATTGCAAAAGAGCCTTTAGTCCATCTTACATGAGGAAATTTAGTCCTAATAACAGATTCTTCTTCTGCATAGTACTCTATAAGTCTTAAAACATCAGAATTTTCATCTTTGATAGCTCTTTTCCATCTGGAATCAGCAATATTCTGTTTTCCATTGCGATTTCTAGATTGTGACATATAAGGAAGGCGGGAAATCAGATCAGAAGGAGCTATTAGCTCTCCATTATAAGACTTTCTCTCTATCTGATAGTTAATTTCATCTATAGCAGACCTTTTAGGACGTTTTTTCTGTAAGATAGTCAATTCTTCATCTGTAAATCCAAAAAGTAGCTCTGTATGCTTATAATGAGCATTTAGACCATATTGTAGATTCTGTAATCCAGATCTAGGAATGATGAAAAAATACTTATCAGTATAAATGTGATAGGTATCTTCTCCAGGAGTAAGCGTAAATTTTATATCGTGACATGTGTCACTCAGATTGAACATCATTTTCTTCATCCTCAAATATAAAAGATGGGGCGGGAGCCAGAACAGTTCCCTGTTCGTGCAGAGAGGCCAATCCTTTGGCATCTGCACCTAGCTTATCCGCAATAATAGAAAGCATATCATAATTACGCATAGACTGTATATACAATGCCCCTAGCAATTCTCTTATATTCTCCAATATAGCACTATCTAGATCTTCTCCCAAATTACCCACCTATAATCTCCTTAGTTATATGATCCCACTTTTTGCCTTCCATTCCCGCCGAATTATTTATAATCAAATCTCCATTTTCGGCGGTATTTAAATACATCCAGGCAACAGGGTGGTCTAATTCTACTTTACCCGCATATATATGATCATTTCCAGATTTGATATGGATCAATATGGCAAAATTGTTTTCTTTCTCATCATGAGGTTCAACATATGCCCGCTCTATATATACTTTTGCCATTTTATGGGTGATTCTTACTTTTTCGGCTCACTGATAAATTAAACGTTCAGCCAAATCACCAGGGGTCACAGTATGGTCAGGAGTACCTGTTAAATCCACTCCAGCGTCCCTGTAAGCCAATGAAACCAATTCCGAGCAGATCAGTCCGTGCTTCATTGCCAGACGCTCTAAGAGGCGAGTATTTGCCAAGAATTTAAGTCCAAGAATTCTAAGGAGTATATTTCCAATATCTAAGAATCCATATGGCTGCCCTACAAAATGATGAGCAGTAGCAACTATCTTGCCACGTGTGGCATCATCAATGCCTTCATGCTGATTCCAGGCAATTTTGGGATATTGATTTGCAAGAGATATGACTACTCCTGTCGGACGAGCCTCAATTATTTGCCCGTCTCCGATATATATGAATGCATGATTCCATCTTGAAATTGTTCCAAACTGAATTAACTTTGCAGCCCATCCAGTTGTTCTAACAACTCCGTAGTCTCCAGTTTTTGGTTGATATCCCATTCATTTATCCTTTTCATCTCATTAATAATATTTTGATAAAGTTGTAAGCCAGCAATTTGCTTATACCCACATGCTGTACAGTATAACACGATTTTGGTATCTTCTTCTTTGTGCATAAGCCAGTACAGAGCCTTTTGGAACTGTCCCGTCTCGTCGTAGTGATCTGGACAGGCGAGAGGTGTTACCCTGCCCGCCTGTGCCAAATTGTAGTATTTTGAAAAGACTTGAATTAGCATGCTAGTGCTATGTTCGCTTTCTTAAATACAGATTGTACGTATTCAAGAACTGATGGATTGCCAGGCATTGGTCGTGACCAGCTTTTGACATTCCAAGCTCTTGATGGAGACAAGTGTGCAGCTACGGCCTGTGCCCAGGTTCCGTAGTGCTTATAAGACCATTGCAACTCTGAAACAATCTTAGCGTCTTGTACCCACGCAGGAGCCTTACAAGGATTTTTGTATCCCATAAAGTTTCCCCACGTACTAGGCATGTATTGGTAAGCCCCACATGCACTGCTTGAATAAGAATGACGAGTGTACGCACCAATGCCACCAGTTTCCTGTGACTTAATAGCGTTTGCCAGTCTTGATATGATTACCCGCTTGTCTACTCTTGATATTGAATTTAGCTTTAAGCTATATGCGGGCATTAAAAAATTGCTTCTAGTAGTACGATCATTAATTAAATAAAGAGTTTTCTTTTTTATCTTTACTTTATTATTAATATATTTAATATATATAGTATCTTTAATATTAACTAAATTACTATATTTATTAATATATAATATATTACTATTATACACAACATTTCCTGCCGTTAATGCATTTGCTGCATTATTTCCAGTAATAAATAGTGTGAGAATTGTCACACATATCATTAACCACGTTGTTCTCATCCTTGTTTTGTTCTCATTGTTCATTTTGAACCTCCTTGAGGAAAGAGTAGTAAAATCTATCGTACCATGATACAATAAGAAAAACAAGCGGAACGGGAAATAATTGAAGGTTTCATGGACTGGTGCTCCTGAGCATATGGATAGAAATGTGGGATATGGAGAAGCTTCCTACCATATTTTTAAACAATTAAACAATGCAGGCATAGAATGTCTAGTTAAATCAAAAGAGCCAAATATTGGAATTTCTTTTATTCAACCAGATAAATATACGTTTGGCGTAGATCAATATAAAATTGGCTATACACCTTGGGAATCTACTGATGTTTTTAGAAGTTGGAAAAAACCATTAAATAATGTTATAGATGAACTTTGGACAACATCTGAATGGTGTGCTGATGTATTTTCTAAACATACCAATAAGCCTATCTTTGTTTATCAACATGGAATATTAGATGATTGGATTCCTAAGAAAAGAGAACTCAATCCCTCCCGCCCTTTTAGATTTTTGCATATTGGAGAGCCATTTTTTAGAAAAGATGGTCAGTCAGTAGTTGATGCTTTTATTAGTGTATTTGGTGATGATCCAAATTACGAATTGGTATTAAAGTGTACTGGAATGAATACCACTAGAATTTTTGATAAAGAGACGGGGCATGTGAAAGGTTCCCCTGGAGCTTTTTATAAAAACATTATAACTATTGAATCTATGTTATCTCCAGAGCAGCTAAATGGCTTGTATGACTTATGTGACGCATTTGTTTATCCAAGTTGGGGTGAGGGCTTTGGATTTAACCCATTGCAAGCTATGGCAAAGGGAATGCCTGCAATATCAACCCATGACTGGGCCCCATATGCAAAATATATTACAGCCCCTATAGATTCAACTATAGTTTCATCCCCTTGGCCTACAACACATCCAGGAATGATGATGAAGCCAGATTATTCTCAACTGAAATTTTATATGAAAAATATTACTGAAAACTACGAAGCATATAGTGACATAGCTTACAAAAATTCATTTTTGATCCACAAAGATTACAACTGGGAAAAAGTTTCTAAACCAGCTATCCAAAGGCTCAAACAAATTCAAAAGTCCAATTTTTAAAAAAATACTGTGGTACACTTAATCTCTAAATCTAAAAAATCCAAGGAGCAACATGTCTAATACAATTGAAAACCCATATGAAAACTTTATTGCACTCTCTCGCTATGCCCGCTGGCTAGAAGATGAGAATCGTAGAGAGACATGGGGTGAAACCGTAGACCGTTACTTTAAGTTTATGGTTATTCAGTTGCGTGAGAAACATGGATATGTTCCAGATGACAAGATTCTTGCAGAACTTCGTGATGCTGTGTTTAACAGAAATGTTATGCCATCAATGCGTTCTGTTATGACAGCAGGTGCAGCTCTTGAGCGTGAGAATGTTTCTGGATACAACTGTGCATTTCTTCCTGTAGATAATGCTCGTTCATTTGATGAAGCAATGTACATTCTTATGTGTGGTACAGGTGTAGGATTCTCTGTTGAGTATAAATACATCAACAAACTACCGTCCCTTCCTGAAACACTTGAGAAGTCATCAACTACAGTTATTGTTGGAGATTCAAAAGAAGGTTGGGCAAAAGCTTATCGTGAGTTGTTAGGTCTTTTGTGGGCAGGTCAGATTCCACAGATTGATATTAGCAAGGTTCGTCCATCGGGTGCTCGTCTAAAGACAATGGGCGGAAGATCATCTGGTCCACAACCACTAGTTAATCTATTTGATTTTACAATTCAAGTATTTAAGGGTGCTCTTGGTCGTCAGTTAAAGCCAATTGAAGCACATGACATTATGTGTAAGATTGGTGAAGTAGTTGTAGTAGGCGGAGTCCGTCGTTCTGCAATGATTTCACTTTCTAACATTAATGATATTGAAATGGCACAGGCAAAGGCTGGTAATTGGTGGGAGAAAAACTCTCAACGTGCTTTGTCAAATAACTCTGTAGCATATTCTCGCAAGCCAGAGATGCAACAGTTTATTGCAGAATGGAAGTCTCTATATGACTCAAAGTCTGGAGAAAGAGGAATTTACAATGTTGCAGCAGCACAAGCACAAGCGGCAAAATATGGCCGCAGATCATCGGAAATTCATTATGGG
>Ga0208380_1000490_pt1 | contig 10443 bp, 10 predicted proteins | sample CryBogCBE27Jun07_FD_184570 | JGI IMG/M metagenome (GOLD analysis project Ga0208380, IMG submission 184570) | Freshwater microbial communities from Crystal Bog, Wisconsin, USA - CBE27Jun07 (SPAdes) | ecosystem: Environmental > Aquatic > Freshwater > Lake | place: Crystal Bog, Wisconsin, USA... | reverse complement strand
CCAACATCCATTCTTTTCCTTCCATGATGCCCTGCACGAATGCTCCAGGCGCAGAAGGGTCTGCTACAATATCCGCCGCTGTGGCTAGATAAAAGTCGGGTTGAACAACGTTAACGCCGTTAACATTTTTCAATGATCCCATACCTCTTGAAGAAACTCCTAGTTGTGCACCACCTTCAATCAATTGGCGGGCAATTTGTCCCATTGGAGTTTCTAGAATTTTTGCTTTACCGATCCATTGTGTTCCGTCTTCACGTAGACCAACGATCATGTGTGATACACGGTCAAGATTGATTGTTGGAGAATCAGGATGACCTAATTCACCAAACGCACGATGCTTGTTGATGTATTCTTCTGTGTAACGATGAACTTCTTTTTTCATCGTGTTGAATTCGTATAGGCGACCATTCTTGTTTTTCTTTTCAGCAACTAAGAATGGACCCTCGATGAACAGTTCTTTTTTACCATCTGCACCCTCGGTCAGATAGTTGACTGTTTCATTAATCTCTTTGATTAATTTCATGGAGTTACTCCGTATGGTTTATAGTTGAATGCAGCAGGATCGTTGAACTGGCCACGTTGATACATTGCATTATCTTTACGTAACTCAATGAATAGTGTATATGCACAGTTTGCTACAAGACCAAATGTCTGAACACCAATATCACCTGTTTTACCTGGCGCATTGTTGTATATAGAAACCATACCTTGGTCTTCAGAATATTGTCCACACAAATCCATGTTCATGATTGGTGTGTTGTTACCTGTAGAACTGTACCAAAACAATTCAACATAACCTTTTTGTTGTGATGCTACGTTGTAACCAATTCTAGAAATTGACAGACCGTAATAAGAAAGTGGTGTGTTACTTACACTCAATGCTGTGTAAAGTGGAACACCGTTAGCATCTAGTGCACCATAAAGTGTGTTGGCCTGAATTCTAAAACCATTTGCCTCTTGTCCGCTACCATCAAAATTTGCAGTTAGTTTTATAACTGTCTTTTGGGTGGTATCTTTTAAAATTTCGGATGTATAAATGTTTGCCATGTTTAATCCTAAACTTACGGTGTAACGCCGTAAGGTTTGTAGTTGAATGCTGCTGGGTCGTTGAATTGACCACGTTGGTACATAGCATTGTTTTTACGCAAAGAAACAATCAATGTGTAAGAGCAGTTTGCAGCTGCACCTTGTGTATAAACACCAATATCTCCGTTTCCTACGTTAGCAGAAACAATATAACCGTTAGCTAAAGCGCCAGAATTGTTTGTGATAGAAGGCAACTGTTCGCCTAAACCAAATTCACCTGACGAATTTAAGTGGAAAATTGATGCTGAATTGGCATATTGTGCTGCTGCTGTTGCGCCTGCGCCGTTCCAAAAGATTTCAACAGAACCTTGAGAGTTCGCACTTGTACTTGTAAACGGCATATTAACATAGTATTTTAAGCCAGTTAATTGCAAATCATAGTAAGATAAGGGAGTATTTGCAGAACCGCCTTGAGTATTTGCAACAAGATAACCATTGGTTGCCAAAGCATTCGAAAGTGAATTAGCTTGAATGCGTGCATTGTTTATTTCCTGACCGGAACCATCAAACACACCTGTTAATTTAATAACGGCGTCTGTTTGTGTATCTCTCAATACTTGATAAGTAAATTTATTGGACATGGTTATCTATTCTTAAAATATTATATATTTATGACTCTTTATTCGTGGTCACCATGTTTTGGTTTTTCTTCTTCTTTTTTCATGTGCCATTTTTCTTCTTCTTTTTTCAATGGCTTTTTAGTTTCTTCTTGGTTCAACAAACCTTGAGCAATCTCATGTTTCTTTGCTTCAATGTGTGCTGTAACTCTGTCGTGAATTGCTGCGTACATTTGTGCTCTAAAATTAACAGCATCATCTTGCGCTGCATAGTCGATTAATTCTCTTGCGTTCATAACTGTCTCCTTAAATTATTTGTTTAATTAAACTTAAAGTTGGTTTGTAACTTTCGTCCACTTTTGCTGGATTCTTTTCCTTACTTTGGTTCAACTTCATGTCTAGTTTATTTTGGTGAACCGCAGAATCTTTATCTAGGCTATCCTGATGTTCATTTTGGTCCATTTGGATTTGTGACAACATTTGTTGTTGTGCAACATCATTTGTAACACCAACTGGCAAACCAATACCTGCTTCTTTTTCTTCTTCAATCTCACCTTGCATAATCTTGATTTCATCATCGTTCAAGCGCAATACGTTACGTTGAATCCATGCTTGTGAGAAGTAACGACCAGTATAAGGATCAACAGATGCCAACAATTGCAATCTTTGTGTCATTAGTTCTGCTTCTTTAAGTTCAGTAAAGTTATTGTCTTTAATGAAATTATAGTGTACATGTTCTTTAAATTGTTCCCATTCGTCAGCAGTACAGATGCCTTTAAGTACCAATTGAACTCTTAGTGCTTGATGGAACAAGTCAGAAAACTTGTTACGCATACGTGCAACAAACTTAGCAAACTTCAACTCATCACGAGTAATTTCACCCACACGACCTAAAGAGAACCCAGATTGATTAGGATCGAGTCTGGACACAGGAACGTTTAATGATTTATACAGTTTCTTCTCAAAGTATTTAACGTCTTCCAACTCGCCTAGGTTCTGTCCACCTGGTAGTGTAGTAATCTCAGTACCTTTGCCGCCTTCTCTACGTGGTAACCAGAAGTCTTCCATCATAGACAGGAACTTACGGTCATCACGGACTTCACCTGTGTTGGCATCATACACCAACTTGTTCTTATACTTGACCATAATGTCACGTAGGTATTGTTCTGCCTTCAATTTAGGCAAATTACCAACGTCAATATAGAAAATTCTACGTTCTGGTGCACGAGAGATACGATAGATAACTGTTGCATCTTCAATCATACGCAACTGGTTCAAAGGCTTAATTGCTTTGTGGAGGTAAGATAGTACAACCGCACGGCGACTGTCCATAAGTCCAGACACCACAGAAACAACAGAGTCGGTAGTAATTCTGGTACCAACTGGTCCATAATTAGTTGAAGAACCTGTAGTGACCTTATCATTGTATATGTAATATTCATTGACAACATTCATTACCTCTACGCCGGTGCGTTCGTCTTTTTGTTTTTTGATTTCACGAATCTTACGCATCTTACGTGGGTCAACGTAACGCAACTCTTTAATACCTGCTGCTGGGTTTTCTTTGTCTACAATGATGTGGTAATATAATTTACCATCAATATAATATCTACGGAAAATATCTTGTGCCATGTTGGTGTAATTCAACATACGCAAAATCTGGTGAAACTCTGCCTTAATTGCTTTTTTAATCTTATCTGGAACTTCTAAATCGTCCAGAATAATTTGAATGTTCTTGCCATCATCGTCTTGGCAGATAGCTTCGTTAACTATGTCATCAATGGCAGACTCAATTTCTGGTTGCATTGCCATTTCACGATAACGGGATATAAGTTCTACTTCATTCTTTGCGGTACCGTCTAGGTCAACATATGTTCCATAATATGCAGCTGAAGTAATCGTTAACGCACCATCATCGCTCGGTGGTGGACTGAACGATTGTTGCGTTGCTTTGTTTTCTTCTTCCTCTTGGCGAGAAATCGTAAAACCAAATAGACTAAACTTTTGTGCCATGTTTTTCCTGGTTACATTTCAAATAAATCATAAAAGAGAGGGTCTAAGCCCTCTCTTATGTATCCAACAAGAATTAACTTGTTGTGTTGCTTGTCCAGTATTGATATGCGAAGGTTACAGTAAATTCTTCAATCGAATCGTTTGTCCCCCAATCCAAATCAATAGGTGATAAGTCAACTGGGAACATACCAACAAAACCGTAAGACTTGATGATGCCGTTAGTGCCTGCTGTTGCAGTTTTGCTGTACTGGTTAACTGTTGCATTGATAGCATATGGTTGACCACCAGAACCACCACCAGTAACGTTTGCAGGTAATCTTACGTTACCTGCATTACTGTTGATTGTGTTCATCCATGCTTCAATGGAGTTACGAACGCTGAAGTTTTCATCGTTAATAACTGTTACTGTCCAGTCTGCAAATGTTCTGTTGCCTGCAAACTTTGTTTCACGACCAAAGTAGTACAATGGAACTGTACCAATTGTTGAACCTGGCAACTGAGCCGCTTTACACAAGAATGAGAAAGGTTGGCCAGATTGACCAACACCACCTGGTAAACCAGTCATTTGAACCTGGAACAAATTTGGACGTGCGCCGTCATTTTGCAACGCACTTGTAAATTCGCTAATTTGAAAAGCCATTTTATTCTCCTATTTGTTCTTATTTATTACGCTGTGGTAGTAGTTACTGTAGAGAAACTAACACCTGTACCAACTGCAACAAAGTTCAACTGGATAAAGTTGATAGAACGAGCAGGTTGAATGTAGATATCACCAACAAACTGGTTGTTATTAACAACTGATGGAGTATTGTTAGTTGAATCACATACAACTTGGAACGACTGGATACCACGTTGTGCTTGAACTGATGTCAAAAATGGAGTTACAAGAGCAATAAATTGTGCTTGTGTAAACGCATCATTGAATTCAAACAATGAGTATTTTGCCGCAGTAGAGATTGCCTGTTCTAGGACAATAAACAATCTACGAACGTTGATTCTGTCAAATGCAGAAGGTTGTGTTTGTAGAGTCTTGTCGCCAAACAGAACTGTTCCGTTACCTGGTAGAGAAACAACTGGGTTAACCGCAGCCTGATACAATGCGTCACGAGCTGCTTGGATTGGATTCCATGCCAACTTGATAACGTTCTTGATAACACCACGATTCAAACCAGCAGGAGACCACCATGGATTGTTTTGAGAGTCTGTGTATACACATAGACCAGCAATATCACCATTCAATGGAACCCAACGATATGTGTTGTTGTAACGGTCGAACAAGTATTTCCAACCAGAATCTGCAAAACCGTAAGAACCTTGAGTACCACCGGTTACTGAAGATAGGTTGCCAACCCAAGACAATACGCTAGCTTGTTCACCACCTTGGTTGTTAACAACTGCACTTTGTGGTGGAGAAACGAATGCAACACAGTCTTTACGTGTAGCAGCAATGTTGATAGCGTTCAACTGAACAACAGAACTTGTGAAAGGACCAGTCATCAACAATGAGATTGCCACTTGAGAAGGATCAGCAAAACTTGCTTGAGCAGTTGTTACATCTCCGTCCAACAACGCAGCATCTGTACCGCCAGACATTGCAACTGTTTGTACAGAGTTCAATGTTTGGAAAGAAACGTTTGCGGTTGGTTTACCCCATGCGCCAGAACCAGTTGAAGTTGTGGAATAAGAAACTGGATCAACAGCATAGATGAACTTAGAGTTATTGAAAATTGCTTGTTTGTAGTAGTTGGATTGACCGTTTGCGTCAACACCATCTGATGCCTTAGACAAATAAGAGAAAGTTTCTAGAACAGTACCTTTTTGACCAGTAAACAAACCGCCTGCGTCAATAACTGCAACGTGGATTTGGTCGTTTGCTGCACCAACTGTGTTTGCCTTGTATGATGTTCCTGGTAGACCAGAGAAATAACCACCGATTGCAACTGTAGTTGAAGTGCCTGAAGCGTTTGGAATTGTGTATGTCCAACCAGTGTTCATTGCGTTGGTGTTAGCAAAACCAGAACCTGCATCAATAACAGAAACAACCAAAGAGTTACCCAAAGCACCTGGATAACGTGCCATAAAAGGACCGTAGGTGTTTGCAGCACCTGCTGTCAAGTATGTGTATTGGAATTTGTCTTCGTTTTGAACTTGTGTAACGTTAGATGTGTTAGAACTTGCGTTATATGTGCCATTGTTTGCTGCACGAACGATTTGCAAGTTATTACCATAAGCCAAGAAAGATGCCGCAGTAAAGAACGAAGCATAAGTGTTGCTATCTGGAGCACCAAAAGTATTAACAAGTATTTTTTCTGATGCGATTGCAGTAAGTTTGTTTACTGGACCCCATGTAAAGTTACCTGCATATGCACCGGCTGTAGTCAAAACTGAAGGTACAACTGTTGTTAAGTTGGTTTCGGTAGTAATTACGCCTGGAGATAATTGAGCGATTTGAGCCATTTTTTTCTTCTCCTTAATTATTCTGTTTTTGGTAGTTTATACCATTTGAATATTTATGAAACGTTATTTTTATAGATTTCTCATCATGTCTCGAATGAAAGTACCATATGTGTCGCCTCCTGACGTTGAATCCCATAAATCTCCATCCATCAACTCAAGTCCATGATTTAAACCATCTTCAATGATTGGTTCTGGTAGAGTTTCATCATCAATTTGATTCATATGTTCCACTTGGAACTGTTTACGAATGTCGTGACTGACGATTTCTTTGAAGTATTTCTGTGTTGTTGCCCATGCAAATGTTACCAAACACATTACCAAATCATCATTTGAACCTTCTTCCGCAGCAAAACTGTTCTTATCTTGTACAAATGTGGTCAATTCTGAGATGACATCAAAGTCATTAATGACCATCTTGTCACCCTCAATCAACATCTTCAAGTTAGAGCAACCTATACGTTTCACTTGTGGTGACATTTTTAAACCTAACTGTACACCTCTTGCAAAACCGGCAGACAGTTGTTGTGGTTTCTTGTTACCTGTAAATACTTTCCATAGATTTTCATACTCTAGTTCACTATGTAGAATATCTGCAACCTGTGGTGTGTTATTAATTTCAACCAACACATATGCATCATTGAACAACCTTGCAGTATTGTAGATTACGGTTGGGAACAATACAGGATGAATTGACGAACTATGGTATGTTGCAACCATTTTATATGGCATTGCTGAGATATCCATGACCACAAATGCCGATGAATCCATGTTCTTGCCCTCTGAAACGTCAACACAGATGGCATATAGGTGGTCTGTTTTGTGTGTTTCACCATCTTCTTTGATGGGCATTTCATATACATTGACCTTATCATGTTTAGCAATAGGATCCATATAGACCATCTGTGCCAGTTTCTGGCCAGAAATAAGTGTATTTGTAGAACCTAAGAATTCACACTCAAACTCTTGTCTGAATTGTTCTTCAGAAGTGTTGCGAATTGTTTCTTCTTTCCATGCCTCATCACGACCTGGTACCATTGACCAGTGAATCTCAAATGGTTGATAACCACTTTTCTTACCAATTGCATCCATCCACATCTTGTAGAATAGGTTCATACCGTTTGGCGTAGACACAATAATAATCTTTGTTGTTTTACCTGATGAAATTACAGGGTAAACTGAGTTAAAGAATTCATGTGCAATGTTTGGTGGAACGAAAGCAAACTCGTCCAAGAATACACAGTTAAAAGAACCACCTCGAATGGCAGCAGAAGATGTTGAGTCTGCACGAATCTTAGAACCATTTTCTAGTTCCACGTTACCTTTGTTCCAGATTACAACACCTTGTTGCAACCACATTGGTAAGTTTTCGTAAGCAAGTTGGTACTTTGCAAGAATATCTCGTGCAAGAGAACCTTTGTTAGCCAGAACTGCTACGTTTTGTGTGTCGTTGAACAGTGTCAACCACAAAAGATACGCCACGGAGGTGGTGGTTTTACCAACCTGGCGAGGACATTTGGTGATAGCGAAACGATTCTTGTGGAACAGACGAATCATGTCTTTCTGAAAGTCCCACATCTCAAATGGCATTAAACCACGATCAACGTTAACAATCTTGATGTAATGTTCTGCAAAGTAAACTGGATCCTTTGCACATCTCATATACTCCTCGACTTGCTCTTGAGTATACTTTATCTGTACGCCAACTTTCTTTAATAACGGATTGTCGCGGTAACTGTCTTTATTATCACTCATTGTTACCTTTTAATAATTTATTAAATTCTGCGGTGGTACCAACAAATATGGCCTTGTCGATGCTTGTACCACCGGATGCAACCTGTCTTTTGTCCATGGTTCGCATTTGTTTTTGAACTGCTAGAAGTTCTTTGTTGGCATCTACCACGTTCTTTAGTAGAGTGCCATACACTTCAAATGCTCTTGGGTGTTGACCATCTTTTGCAATCTGTAGTATCTCAGACATTGCATCTTTGCCTTGTTCAATCAGGTCTTGTAAGTTTTCTTTGGTCTGTTCATATGCATCAACCAAATCTTCTTCAAGGTTTTCTTCCGATACAGCAATCGGCAATTGTTGTTTTTTTACAACAGGCACTGGTGGTGTTGGAGTGGAAGAAACATTAAATATTTCTTCCATATTCTTTTCAAAGTTAGCCATTGTTATATTCAGTTATTGTGGTAGTATATGTATAATTTGATGTTGCATTAGCATTACTTGGGTTAGGAGTAACAGTAATGTTTGCATATTGTTTTGCTTGGACATTATAAGAGTTGAATGACCAATTTGAATTGGTTATAAGTCCAACAAGATTTGCACTAGAAACAAAGTTGCCTTGCGAATCACTTACAGTTAGTTGTTTGTTAGTTGAACTCCATGAAACAACTTTTGCTGTTGCTGTGGCCAACGCTGCTGTTGGTCCTTGGTAAACCATTTCTCCAATCTGATAGTTTCCAATACCACCTGCGTTTACGTTAAAGACAATGCTACTTCCATTGTTAATGTCATTGTGCACTGTAGTGATGGATGTTTTAATCAAACCAGTGGCAGAACTTGCACCAAAGATAAAACCTTTGACTGTGAAGTTAAGTGTCCAAATAACCATTCTAGTATCAGAATCTCTGTCACCTTCATAAGTTACTTCATAATTGGTGTTGTTTAGGACAATAGGAACTTCTTTGACAATACCCATTTCTGGAATCATGTTCACTTTGATTGTGTAATCTGGTGCAAAGAATGGTAAAATGTGTTCAATGATTTGATTACCGTCTTCAATGTTTCGCACATACAAATACAACGAGAAGTCAAAGTTGTATGGCACAGGCATGTATTGTGAAGTGACATTGGAACCAGAACCAAAGAAGTTTTTGGCATTGGTTATTTGTTTTCTGGATGCATCATAAGACAATCCATTCATTTCGTATGACATACGTGGTAATGTCATTTGAACTTTCTTGTCTAGGTTTGGGTCACCTTCTAGACGCATAACGTACAACTCTTTGGTTGCATAGTCAATTGGAACAATAAATCTTTCTTGCTCTGTTTGGTCTGGATTGTAACGAACCAAAGTAATGTTGTTAAACAAGTCGCCAAAAGCAACTGTCAACTTACGAATCATTCTGTTATAAACAATTGTAGACATTATAGACCACCAATCGGATTAGACTCTGAAATGTTTATATATGGACTTGCAGTAGTTTGGATGATTTCGTTATCATAACTTTCTTTGTTTGCAGGATCAAACAACGGATCAAATGTTGCCAATACGTAACGTGCATTACTTGTTTGACCAATAATTGTTTGTCCGTCAATAAACTCACCAGCAATATTTGTTACTGACAACGTATTTGAACTAGAAACCCAGGTCTGAACGGTAGCAATTGTTGTTGCATTTGCATATGTTCCATCAGCAGATTGATAAACAAGTTCTTTTAGGTTGTAATTGCCTGTACCTGCACCAGTATTCAGGTGCAAGGTATATGCAGAATCGGTAACAACCGAGTCGATCTCTTGGTTGCCAGTAGAAATAATCTCTTGTGAGTATTTGAATTTCTCAAGTTCCAATTCATAGTAGTATGGAACTTTACGACCTAACATGAAGAAGTCTTTGTTCTGGTTTGTGAACTTAATTTCATACAACTCACCAGTACCATTTAGGAATGGAATGTAAATTAAGTCACCTTCTCTTGGTCTGGTATAAGTGTTCTGTGGTACTCTTTGAGTGAATGCACGCTTGGAAAGAATTACTGTAACCTGGTTTCTGATTTCTAAACCAAATTTAGTAAACATTTCTTTCTCACCCATGTAATCACTGGAAGAAGAAAGATACATTTCTAGTGGGAATGCAGCCTTGAATTTCTTAACCGGGTCTTCACCATAGATTAAGTCTCTTGCTGCATCATTATCATTTGGTAAATAATATGCGTTGAAACCCATAATCTGAATTGACTCAGTTATGAGGTCTTCCACTAAGCGTTGTTCATCATACTTAGCGTTATAATTATTGAAATAAGGACTTGTTGCCATCTTAGTTCATGAACCATTCTAGTGCACCACCATAGTTTTCAATCATGTCGGCTTCTAGTCTTGTGATTTCACCCATGGCTTCGTCATAGGTTTCTTTACCATTTAAAACCACACCACCAGGCAATTGAATGCCGCCGAACTTCTTCATATTCTCCCCCCAAGTTCTCTTGATGAGAGCGGTGGCATATTCTTTCAACCAACGGTCATTCCATACAGTTGGATATGTGCTTGGGTCAATTGCACCATAACACTCAGAAACAACAACTTGACCTACATTAACTTCATAACCTTGAC
>Ga0208380_1000487_pt1 | contig 10476 bp, 9 predicted proteins | sample CryBogCBE27Jun07_FD_184570 | JGI IMG/M metagenome (GOLD analysis project Ga0208380, IMG submission 184570) | Freshwater microbial communities from Crystal Bog, Wisconsin, USA - CBE27Jun07 (SPAdes) | ecosystem: Environmental > Aquatic > Freshwater > Lake | place: Crystal Bog, Wisconsin, USA... | reverse complement strand
GACTACACCTTGTGGGCTTCCAGTTCCTGACAGTATTTTTGCTACTGTACCGCTAACAGAAACAGATGCAGGAAACACAGCTTGTGCTGTGCTGTTAGATGTATTTGACAACAACGTAAATGTGCCAGCACCTGAGAATGTAGGTGTTGATTGACCCACATTGATGCAATTAACAGAAACACCAGAAGGAATGTATATGTTTTGTGAACCGCTAAGTTCGCTAAAACGCCCACCAATAAAATTTACTTGACTTCCAGAAGCACAATTTGTTAAGTCAATTAAATTTGACGTGCTTGAGCTTTCAATAAAGCAATTAACAAAGTCAACACATCCGTAAGAATATGAAGAATTTGAATATATTACTACTGCGTTTTCAAGATAACAACCATTAAAACTATATTGAGCTATGTTTGCACCAATTTTGATATTGGTATATGGAGCATCGGACAAAGTGCAACCAAAGAAATGAGCAATAGTTCCAACTGCGTAAATGCCGTTTGTGCATCCTTCAACCCAACAACCATAAAAATTGTTGTTTGTTGAACCTACTAAAATTCCGTCCGTTGTAACAACTGTGCTTGATGCGTTGTAACCATTAACAATTACACTATAAAAATTAGAATCAACACAATTTCCTGTGTTTAATGCTATTCCATTGATAGCATTAACAAAAACATTCCGCAAAGTAATGTTAAAAGGCTGTCCAGAAGTTCCCAAAGAAACGCCAGCAGTAGCTACTGCATTTCCATTGAAAGCAATGTTTTCAATTTGCACGCCTTGCAAATTACCATGCGTAAACATAGTAATTGCACTACTGGTAAAAATTTGAGATAGATTTGTTGCGCTTAAAGGGTTTCCGCTTGTAATAACATTAATACCAGCAAATGACTCCCCAAACAATACTTGATTTGCATTGACAAATGACAAAGTAGAATTTATTTTGTAATTGCCTTTTGGAAGAAAAACATTTCCACCAGAATTTAAAGCAGATTGAATTGCAGCTTGGCTGTCAGAAGAACCAGTCGGGTCAGCACCATAATCTAAAGCGTTTACATAAGCGCCTGTAATCATGGAATAAGTTGCTTTAGTTAATGACATAATTTTCCTTAAACAGAATAAGTACCGCTAACATAAACAGTACCATTTGATGAATACCCCATGCTAGAGATTGAGCCGCCACCAAGTGATTGCAAATAGAAATTTACTTGTGTTCCAATAGTTAATGCCATTGGGTATTTTCCAGAAGTCCAAGTAAAGTTATGAATGTATCCAATTGTTGCGGATGCGTATGGGGTACTACCGTTTGCGCTATATGGCAATCCACCAAAAAGTAAATTCCCAGTACCAGTTCCGCTTGACCAATCAAGATAAATTTCAAATTCGACAGTACGACCAATTCGAGTGTATCGGCCTTTTGCACTACCATATGTTGCTGTTCCCGCACTTGTTGAGCCAACAACTGTCGGAGTAAACGTGCCTTCTTCATACCAAGTCAAATTCTGGCTGGTCATTCCCGATGCGGGAGTGTTGGCTGTAAAGTTGATGCCTTTACCTGCTGTGCTAGGAACTAAATTCCCAGTTGCAAGTAAAAAATTACCGCTGCTATTTAAAGTAGCTTGAGTAGTGTTATTGGTATCAAAATAAATAGAGCCAGTAGCACTATCGCTATGAACCCAAAAATTTGTACCATCGACACAGCCTACATAACCTTGCCGACTGCTACCATAAAAGTCAATAAAATTTCCTGAGCCGCTGTTTTTAAATCGTGCAGTAGTACCGCCAGAAGCAGAAACAACGTGCAATTGAGCGACAGGAGATGTAGTGCCAATACCAAAGTAACCGTTATTTGTACCCGCACCCAAAATGGTCGCATACGTTGTGCCGTTGGCTTGTATGCTTAAAGTCGTGCTAGCAGGTGCGCCAATAGTTGCAGCAGCAAAAGACAATCCACTAACAGCACGTCCAGCAGTTAAGTTTGCAACTGAAACGCTATTCGTTACGCCAGATTGATTAAGCGGCAGTATTTCACTACCCGATAGCGGGGTAGATGCAGAGCTTAATGCTGATATTGTGCTGTTAGACATTTTTAACGAGGCACATCAACTGTTGTACGACCAACTTCAATCCAATTGCCACCATTCCAAGCAAAATCTATTGATCGGCTGTAAGTGTTGGCTGGAGAAGTCCAAGCTGCAAGTTTGAACACAGCGTTCCATGTAATTGTGCCTAAAGCACCGCCAGAAGCATTGTTAATTGTGATTGTAATTCTTTGCCCCACAGTTGGATTTGTTGGTGCATTGACAGAAAAAGCTGTTGTATCGTTTACAAGAACATTAAACCAATTGCCTGATTCAGCGTTGATTGAAACACCAGAACCAGCCGCTTCTGTAATAGATACATATTCTTGAGCAAAGCCACTTGAGTAAGACAAGCATCCCAAATTGCTTGGCAAAGTAGTGGTGACTTGTTGGCAGTCTGGAGTGATAACAACACCAACACCTAAAGCAGCACTACCAGTTAGACCGACACTATATGCACCTGAATAAGCGTTCAAAACGCTAGAAGAAATTTTAATGTTGCTCCAAGTTGCGCTGCCATTAAACACAATTGGATAAAGCTGTTTAGGTGTTCCACGGTCATCATAAAACACGCAAGAGTTAATCAAACCATTCTGATAACCACCGCCAGAACCAATAGCGTCTAAACGAATACCAGGGGCGAGAGTAGAAGATACGCTAGAAGTATTGTTATTTGCAAAAATACTGCCTCTAACAATCCAGTTGTAAGGAATCTGACTAACAGGTGAATTGCCGCCGTTAATTAACAATCCATATTGAGCATTGCTATCAAAAACACAGGTATCTACAACAGCGCCGTAAACTGCGCCAAGCTGCAAAGGAGTGCCAACTTGAGCAGTAAATCTTGTTTTTGAAACAATTAAATTTTTGACAAAACTATAAGAAAAAGCGCCGTGATCGGATTGATTTGCGCCTTGAATACCTGTATCACAACCTGTAAACAAACATTCATCGTATGTTATGTTGTTGGTTGATAAAGAATAATAAGAACCAATATGAATGTTAAATTCGCAACGCTGAATTAAAACATCGCTTAAATTTTGGTAAAGACCAATACCGATAGCAGACGTTCCTGTGCTAAATGAGCAATCACGAACAGTCGCATATTCTGTATTGAACAACAAAATTTGTTCATAAGTGCTTGAAGAGTTGTAAAAATTACATTTCTCAATCAGGATATTATTGTTTCTAATGGTTGATTCTGAACCAGTTATTGTGCCAATAGAAATACCCCAAGTTTGGATATTATTAAAAGCACATTCAGAAACAGTAAAATTGTTTACATATTGAGCTTGGATACCAGTTCCAACATTGTTGACATTAAAAGTAATGCCAGAAATAAAAATGTTAGATTTTGTTGTTGCACTTAAAAAATCAAACAAGTCACCCGAACCTGTTTTCTTAAAAGTTACTGAAGCTAAACTTTGACCTTTTAAAGTTAAATTAGCTGCCCCTGTCAATGTTCCGTTAATGATATAAGTGCCAGCAGGAACGTAAACAGGATAGCCAGAATTTAATGCAGCTTGAATTGCAGCAGTATCATCAGTAGAACCATCACCTAAAGCACCAAAATCTTTAACGCTAACAGTCTGTTGCAATTTAGCTTGAACCGTAGTGGTTACTGCGCCTGTGCCGCCTTCGTTGTAGCCAACGCTGGCCGAGGAAACGGCAGTAGGAATTACATTGCCAAAAATAGCTTGAACATGAGCGCCAACATTTAAACCATTTACAAAGGTAAAGCTGGTCGATGATGTTTCGGTATAGGATTCGCCAAGAATTTGCTTTAGACCGTTTACATACACCGAAAGCGTATTGGTTCCGGGGATATATGAATAACTTGTCAGCGTGAACAATGTTTGCCCAGCCGTGGCTGTAAAGTCTTGCACGTTGACTGCATAGCTGTAATTGTTGCCTTGAGCAAAATTGGCCGCAGTTCCTGCTGTGATGTAATTGTTGACAAAATCGCCAGCAAGCCATGACCGAGCAGTTGTTCCTTCTTGCGCCCGAAGAACCGTCAAAACATCACCAGTCCGGCTGGTGCAATACATAATTTCATAGACGCTACGGGTCAATGCGTCCAGCATACTGACAGCGAATTGTTGACTACCAGTAGGGCTAGGAAACAAGCTACCAGCGCCACTAGAAAGTGTAATGGTTGTCTGAGTGGTATTTACTGACGCACCCAAAGTGGTTCCAGCGTTGTTGGCAAAAACGAATTGTTGGGTCATGGATTTAACACCTCTACCGTAAATGTATATTGAAACGGCAACTGTAACAAACCCGCATTGAGTGCGAGCTTAAAAGGAACCGCCAAAGTAATAGGCGTCAACACAACCGTTGCGCTTTGGCTTGCATTGAATTGAGTGCCGGGGTTGTCGTACTGGGTAGTGTTGTAAAAACTACCGCTCACCAATTGCGTTACATAAGGCGAAATGACAATCAAAACTTCAGTCTCAGAAGTAAAACTGACACTGATCTGATAAGTTTGATCTGGAAAAATAGTTCCAGACAAAAATCTTTCTACCCTACGTTTCAGCCACCGTATGGTGAAGTTATACCCATCACCCTTAAAAGTGTTCCATTGCAAAATGCGTTGATACACCAAGTCGGTGACTGTATAAACTTGAGCAGACTTATTCTCAAAAGCATCAACTGTTTCGGTATTTAAAGAAGCAGTGTCCAGTGGCCCCACAACAACACTAGGGCTTAAAGGAATGTTTTGCCTTGGTATGCCGTAAATGCCAAGCCCACACCAGTTCAGCACGTCACCAGATTGATTTAAATAAATTGGAAGTTGAACAGAATTGATTGTGTCCAAATTCCCTTGGCTCAATTGGTTGTAAGCGGCGAAAAACGCACTGATGTTTTCATCAGATGCGTATTGCTGATAAGGATAGGCTGGTATCTGTTGTGTCAGCATATCAGCCTTGAACCACCGTTATGTTGCTGGCTTGAGTGTAAAAATAACCTTCCGCATTTCCGTAAATGACTACATGATTGCTTTCCGGAGCAGCCGTGTTGCCATCAATGGTCAAAGCAAAAGTTAATCTAGAAATGCTTGTAGGCTGCAAAATACTGGACACAGCAGCTTGAAAAATGTCTTGCAACTCAAGCAAGCTAATGGGTTGGTTAACGTAAATCCCATTGATGTATTCAATAATTGGTGGCTGAATTAACGATGTAACCACGTTATTGCTAATCAAGTTAGTGCCGGGAATCGTATTCCATGTCACCGTTATGCCCACTACCTGCTGCACCGGCACAACAAAAGTGATGTTGTAGGTATCGGGAAAGTCATTGATCGAGACAATTTCTGTTGAGCCGCCAGTGGTAATTGTGGTCGATGATGTTGTCTGACTTTTATTGACCGTGTAAGTGCCAGTGCCACCGCTTCCAGAGCCGAAAGCCGTAATGGTTGTACCAAATGTAACGCCGGTTCCAGCGATAACGCTACCAACAGCCAAAGTGCCAGAGGTAACAGCAGAAATGTTTAAAGTTGTTCCAGAGATGGAGCCAGTTCCGATGAACCCTTGTGAGCCTTTCAAATCATTGATGTTGAACAATGATTGATAAATGGCATTGGCAACTTCATAGGGGTCGCCGCCGCCCACGATAACTTCCCAGCCGCCAGACACCTGTTGAATTGATAAAAGATTTGATTGGACGCCGGGTACATTTTGCAAAGCTGTTTTAAGCAAAGTGGACATACCAGTGCCCACGGCCTGGCCAGCTTGAATAACTTGTGCTTGATAGGCTTGCAGACTTTGTGCAGACGCTCCCGGCAAACCCACGGTTGGATTATCGCAAGTCAAGGCAATGCCCGATGGAACCGATGTGATGATTTGCGTCACAGAGTTGGCCGGAATAGCCCAAGAGCCAGCAGTTGTTGCCAAACAATACAAAGATGCCGATACGCCAGCCGAGCCAACTACGCCACCGTCTTGCACCGTGTATTGATATGTGCCATCCGAGACAGTAAAGCCCACGTTGATAACAAAACCCGGAGTGCCCGAAAAAACCACATACACGCTGGTATTGGAGCCAACACCTTGCTGAACACCGTAAACATTGCCCAATTGATAAAGAATGGGCGCATTGGCGGTGTAAGGTGATACAGAGTTTACCAAATCGACCAAAGCCTGTTGCGCTACCGACAATGAGCCAGCAGAAGTGGCATTCATGTCGCCAATCAAATTAGCAGGAAGGCTGGTAATGCCCGGAGCCAATTCTTGAGCAATAGCAAACGCTTCAGCGGCCAAAGTTGCTGGTGGCGTGACGGTGTAAGGAGCAGTTAAAGTGCTGGTGGTCATTGGCTAATCCTAAGTGGCTATTGTGGCCTGATACACGGTTCCTGACAAGAAAATTGCGTTGACTTGATAGGTCGGATTTCTTGTGTTTGCAATCCGGGTAATAACTAAACTGGCAAAGTATCTTGCAAATTGACTTTGCGTTAGAGCCATTGCCGCATCGGGTGCTACTTGAGTTTGAACGGATTGCAAAGCGGGAATGCCTCGATTTGCATAAAACGGGTTTTCGCCTTGATTTAAAAGTAAAGTTTCAATCAATTCTGTAAGCCAAACGTAACCATTCTCTCCATTGGGTTCGGTGTCGATTTCTACCCAATTACCGTTTTTGTCTGTTCCGTATGTTCTCATACAACTCCCCCGCTATTGTCAGAGCCAGCTTTGACGCCGCTGTGTTTGTGGGCCAAAAATGGTGTGCCATTGATAATTAAAGTGCCATTGATGTTGACGTTAGAACCATCCAACGTAATGTTTGTGCTTCCTAGTGACAAAGTAATTAAAGAATTCCCGACAGTTACTTTGGCGTTGCCGTTTGCTGATCTAATCCGAACAGCAGTTCCATCTTCAACCGTCCATGCTGAATTGCTAATAGGAACAAAAAACAATGCGCCCAAATTGCTTGGCGCTACCAATGGAGCAAGCCCAGTGCCTAAACCACTAATGCCGCCCAATCGAACACTGGCAGATACAGCAACGCCTTTGTCGCCAACTTGTACAGGAATTTGCACATAAAGACTTTCGGCAATAGGCATGGTGACTTGCGGAATGTTGTATCCGCTGTCTTGCACCACTTCAAAAGCCACGGTGACTATATTTCCATTTACTGCTACTACCGAGCAAGGAAGACTTTGCCCTTGAATGTTAAAGTTTTCATCAATCGTATTTTGAGTAAACGTATTGATTGTTTGCCCAAAAGGTGTTTTGGTTACATTGCCGGACATTTATGACCCCGAACTTATGTATGTGCAATTGACGACGGTTTTCCAACTGTTGCCATCTAGCTGACGGGAATTGCCCAAATGCCGAATTCGTTGAATTTGTAAGGGCTTGGTGCTATCAAAGGCTGAATCGTTGCGGTAGACCGAATAGCTTTGAGATGTGTTGATTGGATTGGTGTAAGGTGGCAATGTTAAATAAGCACCAACTTGGAGGTCGTTACGAAGAACCAAATCCATCTGCATTTCGTTTAATTGAATCCAAGTGGGCTGCGAAACAAAGTCATTAAGACTTAATTGAGTGCTTTGCGTTGCAGTAGATGAATTATCAAAAACTGCCACGTTGCCTTGATTGTTGACAATTTGAACACCGTTGTAAGCTGGATTGTTGATAATTTTTAAAGATTGAGCATAGACGTATTTGCCCAAAGCGTTTAAATCAATGTAAAAGCCCGGCTGGTCTTCAGTAAAAACTAAATTTGGACTGATGTTTATTGTTGGTGATTTTCCAAAGACAAGTGTTAAAACTTGCGTCAACGCCGATTCCATGGTCTGGCCTTTTAGCCAATTCCAAGAAAGATTCAATGGTTTGTTTGGCGTACCGCCGCCAGCGTATACCAGAATGTCTAAACTTAGTTGAGTGCCCTGCCAATTTCCAAAGGCTTGCAACACGCTACCAACAAAAATTAAACCAGATTGATTTGGGTTAGATAGGGGCAGTCCAGCAGTTTGCCCTGCTGAAAATTGAACTTGTTTGTTCGTCCAATTCTTTGTGGCCGAAATATCTGCGAAGTTGATTCCCCAAACTTTAATGTATGTGCCGCCCATAGGCGAGTTGTAGGAAGCAACTGGAACATCAAATTCTATTTTTAAGGCTGCACCATTGTTGGCTCCATTCAAAGAACCGTTGCTGGTGCTGGTATATTGCGCCAATGTTGCGCCCGTTCCAGTACCATCAGGGTTAATGTCAACAATGGTCAAATTGTAATAACGCATCAGCCGACCTCAATGTTTTGCGTACTGGCTCTATAAACTATTGAGGTCTTAAAATACCCTGCGGACAAGTTGATATTAAAGTTGTCGGGCGAAGCCACAAACGGGACATTGAACTTTACGTTACCCACCAAATCGGTGCAGTAAAGATAGTACCGTTGTCCGTACAAATTCCAATTAACTGTCAAAGCATAGGTAGCCCCATCTAAAACGGCATTAAATTGAAAATTAGCCGTGTTTGATGGTTGAAATTGAATGTAAGTCGTCATGTTTAGCCTACTGTCCATGCGGTGTTGGAGTTATAAGTTGGCTGACCATTAACCGGCAGTTGATTCGTCCACCTTGCCATTGCTGATGTTTGAATGCTTTGAGCTTGAGTTTGCGTAATCAATGGAACATAAAAATCCCATTGATACAGACTTTGCACTTGTTTGGTGTCGGAGCCTGTGACATCTTTAAGAGATGTTAAAAGACACCCCTCATAGACAAAAGCCGGTGTATGAACTTCAAACCATCCACCTTGCAAAATATGGTTATCAAGAGTGCTTTTTAAGGCTGTGATAATGTTTAGCTTTGTGCCGTAATTGTTTCCGGGCGCAGTCTGTGCCGGACACTGCATTAGCAAGCTGATGTTGAGCGGCTGCTGCACCGTTGCGTTTGCTGCCACGGTCAATGCTGCCAAAGGATATTCAGCCACGCCCCAAGATTCCAACGTGCTGCCCGAAAGAGGTTTAAATCGAGCGAAGTAATCGTTTGCGTTTACAGGGGTGTATCCGTTTTGGGTGTAGTTTGTAATTGGTGCTTTGCCACCCACGGATTGCGCTATGCCTTGAACAAGAAATATAGGACAAAGCTCATACGATTGCTGAAAAGATGCCAAGCCAGACGAAATCATTGAGCAGCCCCCATTTGAGAAGCGGAAACAACTGCGCTACCGCCGGTGTTGTTTTGAATCATGATGCGGACGCTTTCTGGCGTGTATTTGTTTTTAGTGCCTTCATGCTGCGCCATAGCAGTCATTAGTTTTGACAAAACAATGGGGTCGTTAAGATTTAAATGCTCGCTAGAGCCGAAGCCTGTTTTGCGGGATACGTCAGAAATGTATGAAGCCGTGTCGTTTTCACTTGCTGGAGCGTATTTTGCCAAAATGCCTTGAATGGTATCGTTGCCGCCACCGCCGTACAGTTTGCTCTTTTGAAGCAAACGAGCCATTGCTTGAAAGCCCTCAGAGGTAGAACCATAAGTTTGGAATCTGCCGGTAATGGGATTTCTAATGTTGCCGGGGTTATGATTTCTGTCTGCCTGAGTTCCCGGGCTATTTTTGCTTTCCTCATCTTCCCAGCCGCCCGAATCATAATTTTTTGCGCCTAACGCATTTGATTCGGTCAGACTATATTTTCGGCGCATGTATTCTTGATCTTGCCTATCTTGCTCGGCACTTCTACGATCAGGAAGCCATCCAACAATAGTTTTAATGAAATCAACGATTTTGCCAAGACCTTCCATGAAGTCAGCAATATCTTGTTTGAATTCGGGAGAGGCAAGGTAAACGGCAAACTTTTTGATTTGTTCGCCTAAGTCTTTAAGCCAGACTTTTACCTCGGGATTGCTCAGAAACGTATCAATCGCCTCAGCTACCGAATGAGACAATTCAACAAGTTGAGGCGTCAGATTGCCCAAGTGTTTGGTCAAAGAAACTTCTATTTGGTTCCCCGCCTCGTGCAAAGCAACTTGAAAGTCTTGCCAATCACGACTAATCTTGTCATCAAGCTCGAACTTTTTGAGGTTTTGCTTAAATTGCGTAATAGCCGTATTTAATTCTTCGCCACTCAATGTAGCTAACCGGCGCATTGTCTGAAAATCTGTTAGATTTTCCAGCCCCATTGACGAAAATACCTGCTGCCCAGTTGCGCCAAGACCGCCACGTTTTGTAAATTCTTGCACCAACTTTGGCAAAAGCTCGGGCAATAATTGTGCAGCACTTTTGCTGGTATCGTTAATGCCCAAGCCCTGCAAAACAAAGCGTTTAGAAGCATCGCTTTGAATGCTTGCAAGGTTTCCTAAAAACGATTTGGCATCAATGTAACGATTAAAACTAACTTCAGCCGACCGCAATTCACCAGTAGAAACCCCTAGCCCTTGCGCTTCTCTGCGCCTATCGCCAGC
>Ga0208380_1000480_pt1 | contig 10575 bp, 16 predicted proteins | sample CryBogCBE27Jun07_FD_184570 | JGI IMG/M metagenome (GOLD analysis project Ga0208380, IMG submission 184570) | Freshwater microbial communities from Crystal Bog, Wisconsin, USA - CBE27Jun07 (SPAdes) | ecosystem: Environmental > Aquatic > Freshwater > Lake | place: Crystal Bog, Wisconsin, USA... | reverse complement strand
CTGATTGCAGTATCTAGATAGTGATACTTACTGAAATATCTCCAATAGTCGACACTTGAGCTTTTGATGGTGAGTGTAAGTTCTGGTCTTGTCCCCAGTCGAAAGGGTGACCTCCGATTTTCTAATACCTGTAGGTCGGTATCGTACACCCATTCTGGATCTAACCAGTCAATGATATCTCTGTGACAACTTGCAATATATAGTGGCTGACCGGTATTGGCACGATCATAATACTTTCGCATACTTAAGGCAAGACTTTTAGCAGTATCGCGATCGACTACACTTGTAAACTCATCTACTGTGCCAAGTCCTTGATCTAAACTAATAGCCATTTCAAACCTGTGAAACTCGCCATTGCTTAATGTACTAGGTGATCGGAACCAAGTAGGAATACTACGAAGTCCGCAGGCAAGTAGCAATTCTTCGCCACGTTCGGGTGTGGTAAAGTTATCAATTGTTGTACAATTATTATCAACTTGAGGTTGTCTGAGTTCGCCTAGGCTACGCAAGATAGTACTTTTACCACTACCGCTTGTGCCTACAATTAATACAATACCATCTGTGGGAAGCTCGGGAATAGTAACAGCACTTTCCTTGTAGTCTGTGACGTCGTACTTGCGTTTAATTTCGTCTAAGTAAGTCATTTTTTCTTAGGTTTCTTTTTGTCATCTGCTAGTCGAAATAAATTTTCAAAATGTGCTTGTTGTTGTGCTTTTTTTACTTGACGTCTGAGTTTTTCTTCTCTGTTTCTTCTTGTATTAGACATTGGGCAAAATTCATAACTAAATTTTAATCCATCGGCTTGGTAAATATTTTCCTCGACTATGGGTCTTAGATGCTCTTGGCCGCACAATAAACGATTACGACATTCGTCTACGTTATCTATCATTAGATCAACTCCGTATATTGTTCTCAGTGCTATTTCAAATCCTTGTTCAATTGGTATATTGTTTTTTTCTAATTCTTCTATCTTTTTAATTAAAACTTCTCCCAAGAATTGGCCATCTCCGCAACTTGGATCTAAAAAAGTTTTAAACGGATCTGCAAGTACTTCAACAGGAACTTTATCTAATATCTCTTGAACAAGCGGAGTAGGTGTAAACACTTCTCCGGTTGCTTTAACCCGCAAAGAATCACGATCAATACCGCTCATGTAAGAACGATTACGAACGTGGTTAATAATCTCAGTTAAATTGAGATTCGACATAATCAATTTCTTCTCGAGTTAATCCAAAATATTGGTATACATCTTGATCTGTCCAAGACTTAGTGAGATCGAGTTGTGGCATCATGTTTGGTATATGTTTTTCTATATACTGATTAGCACGATTTCCGTCAATGATAAATCTGTACAATTTAGATTCAAGTTGTGTTTTAGCACCATCCAATTCATTTAATTCTAAAATCTGACGATGCACATGTTGTGCTGGCGTAATATTTCCATCATCGACCATTACTGTATATTTGCCTACATAAGTAATCATTGCTTTAGGACTGCTATGATCTTCGCCCTTCTTATCACAAAATTTAATATCTTTTCCGCCAAAGCTATCGAATAATTGAACAGTATGATTTTTATCCTGGGTTTCAACTATATCTAAACTCTTGTTAAGTTTAGTTTGTTTCTGATTAAAGTTCCATCTTTTTCCAGGACTAGAAATAATTTTAGAAAAAATGCTTAGTCCGTGACTACTTAAATCTTTAGGAACAGTTGGTAGAACATTTAAATCAATAGTATCTTTACCCCACGGGGAAGTTAAAGAAGTTACGTTAGTATTGTTAATTGTTTTTTGTACAACAAAATAACTAATAGTTGAACCGACATCAAAATGACGTTCGGCCTCATTTAAATTAATTGCAATAGTATTGTGTGGTTTAATAATTTCTTTAAGAATACTTTTACCTTCTGTACGAAAATCATTGGTAGGAGTTCTCCAATTATCAGGAGTAATAAAAGCCAGGATTCCATCATCGTTTAATAAGTCCCACGACTTAAATGTAAATGGAGCCCATAAATTATCATTGACTTTTTTACCGTGTTCTGCAGTTTTTTGGTAAGGCGGATTGCCTACTATAACATCAAATTTCATATCAAACTCCATTTTTATAAAATCACCCTGCGCCACAGTTACATCTGGGTAATTGCGTTTAATCTGGTTACAGAGAAAAGTATACTTGTCATTATACACAATTTTCTTTGTAATTTCAATACCGAACATGTCCACAAGGACGTCGATCTCTGAACCATGGCCGCCAGCAACAACTAAAATTTTCTTACAATCTTTACTTTTAATAAATCGTTTAAGTTCTCTATTACCAAAGATTTCAAACCAAAGTTTTGGATCATCTTTAAGAATAGCCAACGAATTATTCTCTATATGTTTTTGGGTAGTATTATATTTACTCATTCGCACAATCATGTCTAAGGTACTGATTTCTAGTCGATTACTCAGACGTTTAATGGTGTCTGCCCCAACTCCGTATAGTTCTACAAATTCAGCAGACATTTTGGCATTGTTTTCAATGATGTCGACACACTCTAAAAAACTTTCACCCTGGTAGTTACTTAAAGCAAGCACAGTAGTAGCACTACCATTGATCATGCGTATTGCTTTTTCAACTACCGCTTTTAATGGATTTTTTTTTAGATTTTTGGTTGCAGATCCTTGGGATTCAAATGTTTTCCCAGTTTCAACAATTTTATCAATTTTGGATTTATCTTGTTTGCTATTAGAAGATCTTTTGGCTAACTCGCCAAACGCTTCAATTTCTTCAGCTGTGAGATCTTCAATAGTAATGCGTGTATGAGCATTAGCAATTTCTAAAAGTTTATTATTATCTTCAAATTGTTTAATAACCTGGTCACCGTCGATCCACTGCCCGGTCACCATGTCTTTAATATTGACACTATTTAAAACTTCACGAACAGCTTCTGGATAAGTTTTACCTTTTTGTCGAATTAATAGTGCGGCCTCCACAGCCACAGACATTATGGTATTGCGTGTTTTGCTTTGGTCAAACGAGAAATCAAATATATGACCGTATTTTTTGTTGAACCCAGGAGTAAGGCAACGACTGTATTTTTGCATGTACGGATAAACATCTCCACCTTCTTGCATAAACAAGCAGGCCTGGATTTCTGGAATACTATAACTACGAGTACCCATCATGTTAGTAATTACTAATAATTTGTTTCTACCAGTATAATGATCGTTTTTTAATCGAACTAGTTCTTCCTTAGTAAGGCCTTCCGCTTCTTTGTTATCAGTGTAATCGCCATTAAGTATTAATACTTTATGATCTAGACATGCTTTTTCAATTACCTCAGCAAGTTGGTCCATTGCTTCTTTACTAATATTAACAAATAACATACTGTGCAAAATTTCTTCACCGGCACAATCGCTAATGTTAAATCCGTATATGGGCTGATATCCGAGTATATCTTGAAATAATGCAGAAATAAATTTTTGTTGGCTATAAGGCTTAGATAAAATTTTTGTAATATTAGGAAGTACGTCGCGATCAAAGTCTTCTAACAATTTATTAATACGTGCATTAAACAACATATTGTAAAAACGCCGGGTAACTACATCAGGGATACTAGAATCTTGTTCCACCATGCAATAAGGAACACTAATGATTTCGTCAATGGCATTTTGCCCAAATGCTTTTGCAAGACGGCCGATATTAGTTCCGCTGGCATTAATTCTTGTAGCAGTCTTGTTTTCAAGTATATATTCAACTTTTTCAACTTGGCTTTCGGTGTGGGTACCAAAATCTGTTTCTTCAAGTAATGCAATATAGTTGCCAGATAGTTTATTAATCCAGATATATTTTTCTTCTGCTTCGGGATTTAAACTAACAAAGACAACGGGCATGTTACCTGCTTTAATAGTAGCACGATATTGTTTTTCTGCATCTGCATCTGCAGCATCAATAAAACTCATATTGCTAAAATCACTAAATTTAGAACATTCGTTTTTGTACGATGTCTTTACACTTAAACCTACCCCATATGCCATGATAAACATAGCTTCGTGCCCGAATTCTTTATTCATGGCACAAGCAAGTTCTAAAAATAGAATTGTTTTACCGATACGAGCCGCAAGTTCACATACAAAATTAGTTACAATACCATTTTGACGAAGTGTTTTTATGACTTTTTCTATAACATCACGTTGAACATTACGCAGGTTTACAGATTGTTTTTTATGATTGGGATTGAGTTTAGAAGCACATTCTCGAATTTTCTTGCTAGTCCATTCTCGAATTGGCTCAAAATCATTTGTTTTAATAAAATAGTCAACAAGAGATTTGTCTATAGCGGCTTGAAATAATTCGCTACGTTTTCCTGTCTTTGGATCTTTTAATTGTACTGCAAACGATTCACGAATTTCGGCATGTAAGGCATAATCTCGATAGCCTGGTGTGGGAATAGTATCTAATAGATGTTGTTGCCAAGCCGGATTTTTAGAACTAGATAGAGTTATTTGACGATCTGCAATGGTGCTGTTACCATCTAATCGAGTATCTCCGACGCCAAATTCTAATATGCCAGTTACTTTCAGAGCATTGAGACGAGCATCGGTTGTATTAATATAAATTCCCTGAGAGTCAGTTTTAAGGCCAAGTTCTTTGGGAGTTTTAATATACGGAATTGAATTCACAGTAACCTTTAAAATTAACTTAATATAACTATTATACTATTTTGGGAATTTCTGGACAACCGTTAAGTTAGTATGTACTAACCTTAGAATTTAAGCTCAAAAATAGTGAGTTCTTCTTCACCTTTAAGGTAAAGACGCTTATTGCCGAAATCGGTATCCCAAGCCCAAAGTTGGGCAGGTATTTTATTTTGATACATTAAACCACAAGCCCAATCACGTTCCATCGCCGGGCCAAATGTTTCGCGGCACCACTCACGCCATTCTTGGAATTGTTGACGGCTTGTGGTATACAACCAGGTAGAATCTCCACGACGGTATGTTGGCATAACGATATATTTAAAATATCCATGGCCATTGAATCTACGGTCTACCTTTTGTATAGTGTAATCTTTCATGGTATACTATTATACTATTTTGGGAATTATGGGTCAACCTACAGATTCAATGCTGTCTAAATAGGCTTTTAGATTACCGGAGTGTAAGTGCAACATTGTAGCTTCCTCAGATTCAAAGACAATTATTTTTTGACGTTTAAGTAGATAGTACATGCCTTTAAACTGTCGTTCTAATTGTAGCAATTGATGATTGGTTAGTTCTTCTGGCAACTCAAATTCGTAACTTTCCAATTTGAGAACAGCCTTGACTAACTGTAGGCCGGCTAAACTTAATCTTAGGCTGTTATCATCAGTGGGGTTCTTCCACCAACGACGTTGCATGTCGGTAGTTTGGCCAAGAGGAATGTCAGCTTGTTCTACAAATATTTTAGTAAGCTGACGTTGAGTGTAACGCTTATGGGAAAATTTTGTCGCCGGCACGTAAAAGTACAACGCTAAATTTATCAGTGCGGAACAGAGTGTTTAGTTTCTTACACAGATTAATTGCGTGTCCAGAATTTGAAAAGGATACCTTCTTGTACTTCGGTCCTGGATATGACACTAAGATATTGTGTGTCTTGAGATTGATAGGTTGATTGTCGTAGAAAACTGCCCAAATTCCTTCAGAGGCTAGGACCTGCTCACTTTTGTAAGTAGTCTTGTTTACATGGTCTAATAGTACCGTTGGCTTTGGTCTTGACATTTCAACTATCCTTGATATACTTTTTATTTATCTTCTTAAAGTACGTATATTATTTAAAACTTCCGCCGTCCATGCTTACACTAGTAACACTACCAGGTTGACTGGTAGTCTTGGATAAATTGGCGATTGTGGCCATCAAATCGTAAATTTCTGCGTGTAAATTGCGAGCTTCTTGCTGATTTAGTGTAAGGAGTTTGCTATTACTTTGATTCATAGCTCTTACCTTATCGTTGTACATTTTAATATGGAATGGCAAATTATCCATTTGCTTCTCGCATCGACTCAATCATACGTTCTTGAGTTTTGAATGGACCTTGATATTCATAACGATTTAGTGTAATAAGTTTTGGACAATATGCACGAACCCATGTACTACTAAATTTAATAATGTAATAGCCGGCACAGAAAAAACTCTTACTCTTATTGCCTTTAGTATAAATTGGCAAATAGCGTTGAACGTCTAATACTTCGTTATAAGGTTGTGTATTAGTTGGAAAGCCATAGACGTCATAAACATCTTTCTTTTCTTTCTTTGGCTTTTCAGCTTTAACAAATTCAATGTTATAAGTTTTTTGTAAAATTTTAATTGAAGGAAAAGACTCACGTTGATTATCATGTAAGTAAACAACACCGCCTTCGTCTACGGTCATAATGTTACCAACTTTAGTTCCGCCGGATTCAACAATCCACATTTTATTTTTTACTACAGGTTTTGCGATCATTTCAGTCATTGTTGACTCCTTAATTTTTTCCTACATTCTTCTCGCATAGCAGGAGTAAAGTCTGGACTTATCTCTGCAATACGACAATCGTATTTTGCTCCAGATTCTGGTAATGCACTATTAATACCATATAGTAAAGCAATTAATGACCCGCCTAGAATAATCAGCGCCGGCCACATTAGTAAATGTTCTTTGAGTGCGGTCATCTTTGCTTATAAAAGAAATAATTAACCCATAGCAAAAATAAATCAAATGCTACAGCAGCCCAGTCACCTTTACTAAAATCTACCAAGGTAGCCATGGCCATCCAGCCAATAATAAACCAAGCTATTTGTACATAGTTTCTTATATACCAATTTAAAAAATCTTTCATTTACTTTTCCTTATTTTGCCGCAGGGCGACGTTGTTTGTAATCAGTACGTTGTAATTCTGTCCATACACGATTTTTACTTGCTTGACGAGCATGATAACGATCTATAATCCCAGCTACTAGCATAGCACCAAAGAATCCGATACCTATGCCTATAGCCAAGAACAATGCAATTTGAGCTACAATAATCATTTTTCTGGATAGGGCTTTTCTAAAAATCTAACATAACTGTCGGACTGTTCTGACATTTTAATTAGGTCATACTTGCCACAGAACTTTAAAAACTGTGCGCCTACCATTGGACGATTGAGTGGTACTGCGCCACTAGCAATAGTTTCTGCTATTTGCTGTTTAACTGTGTCTGGTTGTGCAGTTAAGTCTACGAGAGTTACGTTGCGATTGTAGTCGTCTAATACTCTGTGTTCAACGTCGTTGTGGTCTGTCCATCGTTGGAGCATGAGATTGTTCCATGCAAAGCCTTTCGTCTCTCTGTCCTGGAAGGCTTCTTCAAGACCAACTTTATTCTTACTTCCTTTTTTCCTAACACCCGGGAATGCCGAGAAAACGTTATCTGTGGGGTCGCCTCGCATACACTTTTCGAAAAGAATCCACTTAGGATCCGGAATGACTTTTGGTTCCTTAGTCTTTTTATCGATGACTGCTTTACCTTTTTTGTCGAAAATACCTTGTATAGTATGGAGCTCATCTGAAATTCCGTTATATTGATTTACATTGTCTGCAAGTAGTTGATAAAAGTCTGTGTCACTGCTTACAATAGTGTGATGATCCTCCGGATGACTCTGTATCCAACCAGCAATTAAATCATCTGCTTCTAAGTTTTCGTGTCTTAATACTGTGCAATTTGTTCGTGTAGCTAGAAATTCTTTTAGGTTATCAAATGATTCCCAAAATAATTGATCTTCTTCTTGTTCTTTTTCTGTAAGTGCTGCACGGGCTACAGCACGATTGGCTTTATAAGGAGTGTAAAAATCTTTACGCCAGCTACGACCTTCTAAGCAGAAGATAACGTGATCGGCTTTTTGATCTCTAAATGCCTTACTAACACTATTTAGCGTTACGTGGATAGCAAAACCTAACTTATCCCAAGTATCAGCTTGGCGGTGGGCGGCGTGACGAGCACGGAAGAATGTATTTGCGGTGTCAACAAGTAGATATCTCATAGCATTATAATAGCATATAATGACTAAATTGTCAATAGGTTTTGGACATAATTTTGGTATAAAACTTCGGCCCAAGCTCGGTGTGCATCGGCACCAAAATGGTAACTTCTTGGATTAACCGTTTTAAAACCCTGTGCCAAACACCAATTATAGTAAGTACCGCTGGCATTGTATGGATCTATATAACTACCGTGCCAATCATATTCTTTGGCACCTAGGTAGCCTAGATTTTTAATATGACTAAAGTCGCTGTAAGTATTAAAGAATAAATGTGGGATTTTTCTAGCGTTCAAATCTTCGTGTAGTTTGGAAATTCTATTATGTACACTAACAATCTTATCATTGATTACTGTTGGATCACTTTGTTCGATAACCCATTTTTTATATTGATCTTTTAGTGCATCGGGAACAGAATCGGTTCCACCGGCAGTGACTTGATAGTAAGTACCATCGTGTAACCATTCTTCTCGTTCCCAAGTTGACCAACCAATTACCATGTAGTCGGGAGTCTTGCCAGCTTCTTGTAAATGATTCCAAGTGGTTCTAAAAATACGATCGTTGCTGGCAGCACTTTCTGCGTCGCATTCTAGTATAGCATACATCATGTTTGCTAATTCGCAACCGTAGCTTACACGTAAATTATCTGGATGCGGAACACGACCCAATGCCCAATACAGTGGATCATCGTCGGCAAATGCATAGGTGTTTATTGCTTCGGCGCCAGCACTATGGCTATCACCATTGATATATAAAATCAATTAACTGACCTCTGTGCGTCCATCGCCTAAGTCACGACGATCAATGACTCTTGGTCTTGCTTCAGTTGGCTGATTGGCTTCCCATTGTTCAAAGTTTTCTGCAATGATATTTTTACATACATCAGCAAACCAACGGTCTACCATGTCTGCATCGGTATCGTCTTTTTTCAATTGATACCCGGCACGTACTAGATTAGCAATAAACTTATCGTTCCAGTCTAATTCGAATGCACCATTGCCGATATTCTCGGGATCTAACTCAACACTAAGAATAGCCACATAGGGCTCGCCTTTTTCTGTAGCAATATCCTTAGCCGACTTTTTCTTAGGCTTTGGAGCCGCTTTGGGTGCTTCTACTTCTGGTTTCTTTTTAAATACGTCAAATAGTCCCATAATTTTTCCTTACTTGATCCAATGTTGTACTAGTACCATCAAGCTCAACCAAGCCCACATAGTGTTAAAACCTACTAAGGTTGGCAGAGCCTTTTTACGACTGGCCCATATTAATGTTACACTAGTTGCTAGTGTTAGATAGTATAATTCCCAGATTTGTATACCAAAGATTAATCCAGGAATAATAATAATGGCCTTGGCCAACCACGATACAAACTCTACTGTATTGTAACTGGTCCAGTAGTCCCGTGTAAACCACATCATATAGCAATCACGCATATTTCGCCAACCGCTGTGACTATAGCTAATAACCATTAGTACTAACCATACTCCAACTGCTAACAAAATTTGATTTAATGTCATTTTGTTTCCTCTTCTGTTACTTCTACCCAAGTGTAATCACCTAACCACTTAACCTGACAAATATATTCATAGTCGGCAGGTGCACCAGTGGACCAATCATTTGGCCCATTGTGTGTTAATCTAGTTTGTTCTTTGTTATGTTCGTATACTAACCAATATGATTGACCGTGATATACTTGGAAATCGTATTTAGCGGCATGCACCATGTCGGTAATATCTAATCTCCGTTTTAGTTCTGCAGCCTGACGCTGTAACACTTCTACTAATTCTGTGATACGATTGTATTCCTGTTGTGCGTACATACGGGCCACATTGACCATAATGTCTTTTTGCCGTTCAACGGGAATAAGATCAAACTTAGGACCACCCGCTTCGGTTGCGTAGGTACTTACGTTACGATTAAAGAACGCAACAAGTGTATTGCCAACTGTAATGTCAAAACTTTCACGACCGTCTGCTATGTTTGATTTCTTTTCATCCACGTTTTAGTTGCCAAATTATATGTTCTGTTGGTTCGTGATATCTGAACTCAAATACAGGAGTGCCTGGACCTGTATACATTGCTGTACCCTCGTAGGCAAAGCGTAACCACAACCAACGACCAGTTATATCACTACGTTTAGGCAACCATAGAAACTTTAACTTCCAATATGCTCGATCATAAAAGTAATCGTATTGTTCATCCATACCTGTATATAATCCGTATAAGCCTTGTGGAAACATTCCGTACTTTACTGTAGCCACTTAATCTTTAACCAAGCACGTTCTAATACATATTGCCATATAGCTAAGACAAAGTGAATAGCAACAGCCTCACCTAAGCCTGTCCATATAGCTGTGATTAGTAGTGCTGTGATACGATAGCTAATTGTTCTAACTAAAGTTCTTGCGTGAGTTTCTGTCATTTGCCCCAACCATTGCCCCATAAGTCTACATGTAAGCGTGGGCTATAGTTAAATCCACGTTCACAGCAGATATTGGCAATGTTTAGTTTGTTTGATTCGTATGGATCAACAACACCTCCTTGTGGCATTAAGTAACAC
>Ga0208380_1000454_pt1 | contig 10850 bp, 16 predicted proteins | sample CryBogCBE27Jun07_FD_184570 | JGI IMG/M metagenome (GOLD analysis project Ga0208380, IMG submission 184570) | Freshwater microbial communities from Crystal Bog, Wisconsin, USA - CBE27Jun07 (SPAdes) | ecosystem: Environmental > Aquatic > Freshwater > Lake | place: Crystal Bog, Wisconsin, USA... | reverse complement strand
ACTAGAACTTTCAACTGGGGCGACTGCCATTTGGGTGGCATTACGCACACCATATTGTTTCATGTTGGTTCTTAGTGTTTCCCAATCTAATTCAGGAGTAAAGTCAGCAAGTTCATTTACGCCCTTGGCACGTAGTTCCCACGGGAATGTGCCTTGTCCGTAACGTGTACGATCGCTGTCTAGACAAGCACCACGTTCTTTAGCAAGTTCAACACTGGCTTCAGTTAAGTAGTATGCTTGATGCTCCATCCAGCTCTTGACATCATTAAGTGCATCTTTCTCGCCATAGTTGTAACCACGCTTGGCGTGCCAGTATGCTAAGTTAGTAATGCCGATGCCCAGTGGGCGAATTTCTTCATTGCTCAACCGACTTTGAATACTTAAAAAGTCTTGGTAGTCTAAAATGTTATTAAGACTACGATGCAGTATACGGCAAGCACGACGCATGTCTTCGGGGTTACGGAATGCGCCCCAGTTAATTGATCCCAGTGTGCATAATGCAATACGACCATTGTCGTCATCTAAACGCTTGAAAGGACGTGTAGGTAATAAAATTTCACAGCATAAGTTACTTTGATAGATAGTATGATACTCAGGATCAAATGGACCTTGATTCATTACATTATCAATGAATACTAAGTAGATACGTCCTGTATCGGTACGTTCTTTAAGTATGCCACCTTTAAACACTTCTTCTGCTGATATTACTTTTTTACGAATGTTACTTTTCTTTTCATACTTAACATAAAGTTCTTCAAACAACTCTGTGTTGTTATAAAAAGCTTCATACAAGTCAGGCACTTCGTTAGGATCAAAGAATGTTATATTTTCTTTGTTTTTAAATCTACGCCAAAATAGGGCATTAAGGACCACACCGTAATCCATGTGTCTAACGCGAGTTTCTTCAGTTCCTTGATTATTTTTAAGTACAATAAGATCGTCAAACTGATGATGCCAAATAGGATAAAATACTGTAGCACTAGCATTACGAATGCCTCCCTGTGAACAACTACGCAAGTCTCCAAACCACTTCTTAAGAAATGGGATCATACCAGTGTGCATAATTTCGCCACCACGTATTGGTGAACCTAAACTACGCAAACGACCAATCTCTAGACCAATGCCTGCACGTTTGCTGGCATACTTGGCCATCATCTCTCCACTAGCAAAGATACTATCAAGATCGTCATCAGAGCGGATGAGTACACAGGACGAAAATTGTTTTGTAGGAGTACCCAAACCAGCAAGTACAGGAGTAGCAAGAGTGAAAAGACCGTCACTCGCCGCGTTGTAGTATTCTTTAATGTAACGCATTCTAGCTGCATTAGGCTCTTCTTTGTGAAAGACTGTAGCGGCTGCAACCATGTAACGAATTTGTGGAGTTTCATAAGTTTCCTTTGTAGCACGATTACGTACTAGATATTTTTCGATCAGCTGTTCAATAGCTGCATAACTGTATAGCTCATCCTTATCGTGGTCGAGCATATCATTCATCTTGTTCCAATCTTCTTCAGTGTACCACTCAAGAAGTTCGGCTGTATATAGCCCTGTAGCTACATTTTTCTTTACAATTTCGTAAAGATGTGGTGGCTCATATGAACCGTAAACGTCCTTGCGTAACATTGATAAACGTTGTTTGCCTGCTACGAATTGATAATTGGTGTGGCCAATGTCAGGATTTGATTCTACGTCGATTAGATCTACAATCGCTCGTAGTGTAATTTCGTCAATTTCTCGTGTGGTGATACCATCGTAAAAGTGCGGCTGACTTTTAATTTCAATCATACTCTGACTTACGTCAGCAATTCCACTACAAACTTTTGTGACCTGTGCTTGCCACTTTTCAACTGCTAACGGCTCTTGGCGTCCGCTTCTTTTGGTGACTTGAATTGTCGTCATTGATTTCTCTTAATTGTTATAGTAATCTAATTTTAAATCTACTGCTGTAAAACGGTGTTTTAATACCAGTGTTTTGTTGAACTGTTTTTTATTTACAATCTCTGCGTCAATCATATTAATAATATATTTTCCCTCATTGATCCAAGCTAAATTATACTCGTACCCGGTATTCATATCTTTGTAGACTCGTAGTTCGATATCCACATCCTTTCTATGACTACTTAATGTAATAGTATAGACTATTCCAAGGCATTTTGCAATATCGCAATAGATATTTTCCTCTAATAATGTCCAGGGATCTGGCCAATTTTCTGGAGAGGTGACGTCCAAATTGTAAGGAACAAATGGAGCTTCGGCCCATAATTCGTTTGTTCGAATAAGAGCTTGGTCTAATGGTAAATCGCCAATAGAAGATCGAAACTCACGCCAGGACCGCAAGCGATCCTCGGTACGTAGTTGAAACATATTATATAAATTTAGTTAAGCTGTATTTTAAAGTTGAACTACCAGTTACTGTACAGGATACTACACCAGTAGAGTTAGCATACAAATTTGCTCCAAGGGTAGTCGAAGGTTCTGTATACTCGTCATCGAATGCCACTAGGCTACCAGTGTTGTTATACTTAAAAGAACCAAATCTGTAGTTGTTTGACGCATCATTGATTTGATAGTTAATAACACCTGAACCAGTTGCTAGAGTCAATAGTTTATCATTGAGCCCTGAAGATAAACTAACACTACGTCCTGTACCAATTCGGTAATCTCCAGAATGCACACCTGCATAATCACCAGAGCTAAATGTATCGCCAATACTATAATTGTTTCCCGACAATCCACTTAAAGGATTAGCAATACCACTATAGTAATTGTTAATACTTGATACACCAGTCATGCCAGCAGAAATATTAATTGCTCGAGATGATGAATTTGAGAACGTACTATTAATAATTTGTACTGCTACAATAGTTCCAGAACCACCAATGCCATTAACGCCGCCATTGAATATACAATCATCAAACATGACATTTGTTGACGTTGCATTTGTTGATGATAAAGAAACTACGTTAGTTGATGTTGCACCAGCAGAAAATGCTACACTTCTGAAAGTCACATCAGACGCACTATCAATTAATGCTGCTGGCGAAGTAGAATTAACTGTAGTGGCAAATTTCATATGACTAATAGTAATATACTGCGGTAGTATTCCGCCGCCAGTACCAATACTATTGCCAATTTGAAATAGACTATCTGAAACAATTAATGCTGTAGATGATGTGGTGGTAACAACTGAGTTATTTTTTCCATCGCCAATTAATGTACAATTAGGTGGAACTAAAATAGCACTAGTAATTAAATATGTACCAGCTGGGAATTTAATAGCACGTTGAACATTACGATGTACACCGTTTAAACTGCTTTTATAAATTTGTTGGATAGCACGATTGATAGCGGCTGTGTCATCAACAACGCCGTCACCAACTGCGCCAAAGTCGCGAACACTGATTGCTTCATCTAATACGCTTTGAATACTGCGTGTAACTGGAGTTAATGCAGTTGCACCAGTTTGACTAGTATATCCTGAATCTGTTCCTTGGAATGTATAACTTGAAATAAAACCTAAGAAATTACTTTTCTCTGTTAGAATTTCAGTAACTCCTTCTGTAGGAGCACCTTCTTCTAATGTACCGTTACCAATGAATAATCTACGTGTGTCTAAGCTCCAGCCCATCTCCGCGGATGCAAGCTGTGGGAGGTCCTGTTGTAGGCCTCTACGAATCTGAATTTGACTAATTTGAACAATCGCCATGTTATACTAACCCTGAAATATAATGTATTTATGCAGTTAGGTAGTACAGCTCTACACGTTTAGTCCACTCGTTAGTCCAGTAGGCAAATTCATCACCTTCGATAACAAATTCTAGGTATTTTGGTGTTTCAAAGGTGCCATCTGCTAGTTGTTTTGGCTGTACAGCCATTAAAATTACACCGGTATTAATATCAGTACCGTGTGTATGATTATGTGCCTGTGCATAAGCGGCTAATTGTATAAAATAATCGCTAATCCACTCTACTTTTTTTATTTTGTTAGCCTGTTTAAAGTCCATAATTGCAGGACGGCCTTTCCACTTACCAACTAAGTCAGTAGTGCCAGCATACAGTCCGCTGTAATATAATGGCACTTCTGATCCCCAAAATTCATCAGCATGACACAGTCCGTTGAGAATAACTTCTGCGGCCATAAACCAACTTGGGTGTGCATAGGGATTACTGGGTAATGGACGCATTTCGTCTGTTTTAACATAATGCTCTAAGTAAGTATGCATACGTGTTCCGCGATTAGCGGCTTCGGTAGTGATAGCTTGTGCTTGTTCGTGACCTACACGATTTTTCCAATTGTTTAATGCCTGTTTACTTTCTTCTGATTTAGTCTTGTCAAGAATAGTAGTAACGCTAGGTACACGATCGCCATTGGGTAGTGCATAGTGTCGTTTGCCATCAACGCTTTCACGTGATAGTACTTCGTATTTGTATCGTTCTGTTATCATATTCTAAAAGATTCGCCGCATCCACAGCGATCTCGTTCGTTAGGGTTTTTGAATTCAAAGCCTTCATTTAGGCCTTGTCTAACATAATCTATTTCCATGCCGTCCATGTAAACTAAATCTCGTCCGTTTACATAAACTGTAGCACCGTTGCTTTCGTACTTAAACCAATCACGTGTTAGGGGTGGTGTATCTATGTATTCTAATACATAAGCCATGCCGGAACATCCTGTGGTTCTTACGCCAACACGAATCCCAATGCCCCGGCCACGCTTGGCTAGGTTATCTTGTATTTTTTTACTTGCTGTGTTTGTTACGGTAATCATTTACAGCCGCTTTGATTGCATCTTCGGCCAAGATGCTACAGTGGATTTTGACTGGCGGAAGGGCGAGTTCTTCTGCGATCTGAGAATTTTTAATTTCCATTGCGGCATCAAGAGTTTTGCCTTTGACCCACTCCGTAACCAGACTCGAGCTGGCAATGGCAGAGCCACAACCGTACGTTTTAAACTTAGCGTCTTGAATAATCCCATCTACTACCTTTATTTGAAGTTTCATTACGTCACCGCAGGCCGGAGCACCAACCATGCCGGTACCTACTGTGTCGTCTATTTCCATCTTGCCCACGTTACGTGGATTTTCATAATGATCAATTACTTTATCAGAATATGCCATGTTATTTTCCTGTTGGAGACTTGGGTGCCTGTGGCGGTGCTGGTGGCTTTGGGGCTTGTGGCGGAGTAGTTGTTACAGGCTTTTTATTAAGATCATTAAAAATATTTGCCAAGCCGGCTGCTAATGCAGATGACACACTAATTAAAAGTACAAGTGTATATAGATATTTCATCTAGTTAGGAACCAATACTGTTTTGTAACAATTACAATTACCATCCAACATAGCTTCCCAGTGGAACCCTGCTGGCGCTGGATACACTGGCTGTGCCGGTGGGGGATAAGTCTGCTGAATATAAACCGGTTGCTGTTGAATAATCACAGGAGGGCGAGTAGCTTCATATACAATAACTCCGCCAATTACCGCAGGTGCTACCCAGCCGTAACCCGGATGATAGTAATAACGTCCGCCGCCGTGACGCCAATATTCAGCGTGAGCTAGTGTTGAACAAACAAGTAGTACAGCAAATAGAATTTTTTTCATAGTCAAATCCCTTTACGCTATTATAACGTATTTACTTTTGGTTGTCAAACTTTTTGGATTATTTGGATGCAGCACGTTTGGCCATACTGCTAACAACTTTAGCAGGATCGCCAGCTGGTGCTCCTTGAGCACCAAGTGGATCAGCATTGTCCACTGTATTTTCTGGTGGTGCCAAATAGACATATTTGGTTCCAGTATGTGTGTCATCATCAATTTTTTTGATTAACGATTTTACAGTATCGTTGCTAGTAAATGCGCCATCTAAGGCAGCAAAGTTAAATGCTTCGTTGCCAGGAATTTCTCTTACACGATTAATAACTGTATCAACAGCAACACGTGGTGTTACTGCGTTACTTTGTTCAGCTTCATTGCGTAACCATTCTAGAGTGGTAATTAAAGCAGAGTCTCCACGAGTTTCTGCTTCATCCTCAATTGCTTCAAATTCAAGTTGAGGGTCTTCTAGAATGATATCACGAATACGCATTAACGACGCTCGCGGCCTAATTCTTCTTCGCCACCAACAGCAGCATCAGTTGCATCAAAGCCGTCTGTGTCTTGATCTAAATCTGACTCAGGAGCAGCACCTAGTTCATCAGCGCCAGCTTCAGGACTTGGCTCAGCGCCAAATTGATCGCCACCTAAACTCATATCAGTAGGAGCAACTTGTTCGCCACTTAATACACGAACTGCTGTATCAGTGCCTTCACGTGCTGTACTTAATGCTGTGTATAAATCTGCTAACATTGGACTGATAGAAGTTTTAAATGCTTCTGCTTGCTCAGCACCAATTTGATCACGGATAGTGTCAACTAAAGCAGGTACTTGTTCGTTTTGAACTTTAGAGATTTTCTCTAACATATCTTGCACAGAATCAACAATGTCTTTAGCAGCTAAAACAGCTTCACTACGACCTAGTTCACTTTCAAACAATCCTTGTTCGCTAGTCATCCACTTGTCTAAACCTTCTTTAACAAGCATCAATTCCATGTACTTAGGATTCTTTTCTACTGTGTGGCCATTGAATGATTTTTTAATATCAACGATATTTTCATTCAATGCTTTGCTCAAACGTTGTGCTTTAGCATAGGTTAAGTTATCGTAGTCGATCGTAAAACCAAAGCGGCTTTCCATAACTTTATTAATTTTTTGCGGTGTTACTTCTGTACGCATTTCTGAGAGTCTCATAGTTCTTATATTCCTAACTTTATGTAGTATTTATGTCTATTCCCAAACTTTAGATGTCTTTGCATACCTATGAATTTGGGCCATTTTATTCCTGGCCTGTGTCAATTGGGTTTCAGCGATATCTAGTTTGATTTGCTTGATATCCACACTAACATAGTCTTGGCGTTTTTTTGCCGATTCTATACTGCGTCTTAAACTAAGCATATCTGTATAGTTTTTATTTATTACTGTGTCAATGGCACGGATTTCATCTGCTGCCCAGTATTTTCGTTTGATAGTGTAAATTGCGTAAAGTATTGCGCTGATTTTATTTTCAAATATGTGTACTAGATCATTGTTATAATCAAATAATTCACAGGTTTTATTAGGATAAACTCGTAGAGTATATAGGCCAATTTTATAGCCATTTTTAATAGGAATACATAAGGGGCTTGTTTGTTCAGATTGCAGTTTACCTAACTCGCGAGTAGTCCACTGTTTAATGTAGTCTGTTGCGGCGTTAGATACTGCTCGTATTTCTGATTTCGCTGGACTAGCGAATTTTCTTTTGGTATATGATTTGACCATTGTCATTTCGACGTAACAGGATATCCTGCGTCGTTAATTGATTTGCAATTACTTGCTCTCGTTCATCGAGTTTATTTTTTGGTATACTAGGTTCATGTTGGAAACGTCCTAGTAGATCGGCTTGTTCGTTTGTTATAGCAACTTGTATGTTGCTTAATAATTCCACTATCTTCATTTAATATTGTGTAGAATTACACCAATTAGACCTGTTAGTACTGCTACAAATATAGCTGTACCGATAGTGATTAATGTTTTATTTCCCTCAGACCCTACTCGGCTGAGACTGTCTTTAATATCTACGATATGGCCTTCTAGCTTATCCATACGCCCATCGAGGTTGGTTAATTTAGTTTCCAAATTAGAGTATCTTTCCGCACATAACTCGACGTGCGCCTCAAGACTCTTCTTTTCGATATCGGTTGGGTTGGACATACTCGCTTTTTCCTTTTAAGCGATGTTTTTCTTGAGCCTGTATGTGCCTTGATAATGAGCCTTAATGGTGCCTTAACATCTAGTGTATTTATGCCGCGGTGACTTGCGTAAAATAGATGTTTTTAATGGTTCCATAAGGATAGAAAATGGGTAACATGAATCGTGCAGTTTCAGTTAACCCGGTGACTACAGGTACCTGTTCAAAGTCCTGCATTAGTCCTGCTAGTGCTGTATTATTTAAATCGTATACACCGGTATTTTCAATTGACCATTGCCAAGACCAAACACGGTGTACACCAGAGTAGAAATCACCAAATTCAAATCTATCTAGTTCAATTTCTATTACAATTGGTTCAATGATATTTTGAGGCTGTGTTCTTAACCCCATGCATTGTACCAATGTTTCCCAATTACGTTGTTGATTTCTTTCAAGTTCTTTATTGTCTGTTCCCCGTATTACTCCAGTAGCGGTAATATCTACTAGACTGTAACCTTGGAAGAATTGTAAGTTGCTTGACATGATATACATATTTAGCGGTCATAAAAAAAGCACTTAAAAAGTGCTTTCTTTATTTTTTTTAAATTAACTATTAAGCTAATTTGAAACCGTTTGTACTAGAAACAGTGATTACGTTTGCCCATACGTTGCCAGAAGAAACTGTTAAGTTACCTAAAGCCTGGATACGTGTTTGGATTGTAGCTGCGTTAGAACCAGTAGCTTCAACTAAAACGCTGATACGATCAGAGTCAACTTGATACATAACAACTGTACTATCGATAGCGATTGTACGGATCAATGTCTCAACTGCATTACCAGTAGCTGAATCAGCAGCTGCTAAAGTTTGGCCTGCGCCCATTGTTAATTTTAATGCTAGTGGGTTCTTTGTTAAACCTGTAGCGATAATAGTAGCTAATGTACCATCTGTTTTTGCATCAACGTTGTTGATACCTTGTGCATCACCTGCGTAACGTGTTTGGATTGCCATTTTTAAATCTCCTTAATATATGTGCATCTCTGCATACATTTATTTATGCTTTTGTAAAAAAAAATGTCAATTTGATTATTCTTTAGAAAATAGCGCTGCGCCAAAAGTGCCGCGATTTACTAGTTTTACCAGTCCTGTTGGAGTATTGAATACAAACCCTTCGCCCTGTGGTTTCCCATTGACAAACTGCTGTATTCCCTGCACTTGTTTTTCAAGTTGATTAGCTAGATTTACTTTAAGTGAATAAATGCTATTCCATATAGTAAACAATGCATTCAGGCCTTTTTCTTCACGAGTTAGGTAACCTTCAGAACCGTCAACGCCAACTAAGAATTTAAATTGTTTAGCACTTACATTGTGTTCTAACCACGGACCTAGATCTTCGTTAGTTTGCCCTGTAATACGCTTATTCATATATTTTTGTAGTGCTTGTTTAACTACCCCGGGTAGCTCTGCTAAAAAACTTTCAGCTAACGCACTATATTGATTTACTGCTTTAGATGCTGCACGTGTTAATTGTACAGGTTCATCTAGTTTAAATTGTACACCTGCACTAGGAGTTAAAATAACTACAGAGCCATCAAGTTTAAGTCCCTGACCATTCCATTGTACTGGTTTAGCGCCGTCGTCGGCAAAGTATTGATGTACTACCACTCCACCAACACTACGAGCAATTTGTTGTCCCAAGTTACTTTTAACTGGTATATGGTATTCAACAACGTTTGGTTTAAAAACATACATGCCATTGACTGGCTTTAGTTGTTGATACCACAGTAAGTCGCCCCAAAAGAATCCTGGGCTTGAGCCAACAGCTTCTTCAAGTCCGCGCCAGATATTGCCTAACTTGGCATATAGATCAGGACGTGTTTTACCTGATGCTTTTCTACTGTCGTATTCTTGCCAACGAGCTGGACTGTCAGCAAAAAATTTAGAATCAAACATATATTTGTCCATGACCGTAAAACGACCATCGGGCATACGACCAAATATCAATGCTGGAAATCCGTCAAATTTAATTGTAACTGTTTCAGGGTTTTTAATAACGTATAATAAACTTTGTAGAGCTTTTTGAGTTGCCTGGGCACCATCAAAAATACTGTCCTCTGGATGTGGTTGAGCTCCAGTGCGTTCTTCTACTAGAATCTGATTAATAAAATCTAATCTCATACTTGGTGTCCTAACTTGCGGAACCAAGCGGCTGTTCCCGGAGTAACGTCTTCGGGAAGAGTCAGTAACCCCTTGGCTTGGTCTTGTCGGGCTTGAGCCAACTTGCCGTCACGGTCGGGGTCACCTTGTAAGGCTTTTAAAACACTTGCCACTGAATTTAAATCTGCTGCATGTGCGCCCGGGTTCAAAAGTACTTTTGCTGCTGCTTCACGGGTGTCTGCAATCACGGAGTTGTCGTCCCGGCGCATTACGGTACCACCAAATGCATCTACTTTAAGACCTAAGAACTTCGCAATACTGTTTAATAAAATATACAACTGATTGGCTTTAAATTGCGGATCGTCATACATACCACGAGGACCGTGTTGGTGCCAATCTGCTACTGATTTTGCATTAGGTATAACCATTACGTCAACCTGTGCAAACAACTGCTTACCACTTGCATCTTTGTACGGAACATCTACGTGTACGTTTCGACCTTTTATGGCCACTTGATATCCTTTAGCTTGGAAATACTGTGCCAACGCTTTTTTACCTTGCACAGCATCTTCAACACCAAAGTTTTTAATTACAGCATTTTCATCGATAAACAAATCAATATCACCGGATTCAACTTTATATCCAGCTGATCCAATGTCTGCTATTACTTTATTTTGTAGTGAGGATGGTAATTCTAGTTTGACTGTGTCAACAACGGGTTTGACAAATTCTTTTGCCACGGCACTGGTATTGTCAAATACATTGCCGCCTTCATATAGATACATCATAGTGCGTGTAGTGGTTCTTCTCTCACACGACCATTGTCAGCAGCATTATTATAATAACTATTAAATTTTCTAATATTTTCAGGACGTAGTACTGGGTATAATCCATTTACTTTTTTAACTTGCCCAGCTAAGTTACGAGGAATACGAT
>Ga0208380_1000453_pt1 | contig 10858 bp, 14 predicted proteins | sample CryBogCBE27Jun07_FD_184570 | JGI IMG/M metagenome (GOLD analysis project Ga0208380, IMG submission 184570) | Freshwater microbial communities from Crystal Bog, Wisconsin, USA - CBE27Jun07 (SPAdes) | ecosystem: Environmental > Aquatic > Freshwater > Lake | place: Crystal Bog, Wisconsin, USA... | reverse complement strand
ACACTACTGGCAAAAAGAAAGGCAAAAAGAAGTTTGCGTCTGCCGAAGCTAAAAGGAAAAGTGAACAGTTGGATCGTGAATGGAAAGAACTACTGAAACGCCAGGGTGTCGAGTTAGAAGAAAAGAAACGTCGACGTGCCTTGTCAGCCGAAAGTTTAACTAGTGTTTACAGTTTGAAAATTCCAGACGGTCGTAATACTACAGCACACATTCCCAGTAGAGATACTGGCGGTAATGCTACTTTGGCTCCAGCAAAAGTTTATACAGGAACCAAGGTCAAGGGCATTGCGACCATGCATAAAAGCAACGCAGTACCAATTTTCAGCGATGAAGAGGCAGTTGATATCGCTCGTATGAGGCGATAAACAATGGTCACCCATAATAATAGTATTTTACCTCGTGACACAGAGGATAACTATATATTGTCCACTAAAAGTTTAATGGGCAAGGCTAATTTTTACAGGAGAAATAATAACAGCCAAAACAACAATGACGGTACTAGCGATACCTCATCCACCGTAAAGGAGAAAAAAATGATACGGATTATCAAAATAGGAATTAACATACTAGTGGCCATGGCCGTAGTATTTGTAGCACAAACAACGATTTCAAAGAAATTTGAACATCTCAAAGAAGCTCGCGAACAAGCGAGTCCTGTTACAGCTAAAATGAGACAAGCTCAACTAGATTGTCTAGCTCGTAACATATATTATGAAGCCGGTTACGAACCTTTTGAAGGAAAAGTAGCAGTGGCGCAAGTTACTATAAATCGCGCAGAAAGTGGAGAGTTCCCTAGCGACATCTGCGGTGTGGTTTATCAAAAAAATATTGTATATCAAAAAGTATTTTGCCAGTTCAGCTGGTACTGTACAGCCGCTGGTAGCCAAAAGCCCATGAACGGCCCTGTATATACAGAATCAATGGAAGTTGCCAAGAAAGTATTATTGGAAGGATTTAGACTTGACGGAGTTAAGGAAGCATTGTATTATCATGCTGACTACATAAATCCAGGATGGGGTAAAAAGCCCTTAACAAAAATCGGGCATCACATATTTTATCACTAAGGAACAAAATGAACGCAATCGTAGAAAATATCAAAAAAAGCCTACACGATCTACTCGATTTAGATTTGTTGGTTAAAAACATTAAAGAACACGCACCGCATGTTAGTGCTGAAACTATGGGTTGGGTAGCCGTTGTATTGTTACATTTGGCTACAATCCCTACTATGGTAGCAGTTCTTACTGGATTAACTGAAAAAATGCCCCCAGTAGACATGGTATTGTTTAGCTGGGTTGGTTTGTTCTGCTTTTTCCTTAAAGCCGCAATTCAAAAGGACTTTTTAAACATTGTAACTATTGGATTTGGCTTTTTCTGCCAAGCGGCCCTGTTAGCTTTGATTGTATTCAAGTGAAGCCAGCATAAATACACTATAATTAAGGAGCAGGCACCATGGCCGGATCAGGATTTCAATTAGATAGCAATCAAGTAATACCAAGTTATTACACAGTAACTTTGACAATGAGTACCGCAAACTACCCAGCATATAGCGGTAGCGGTAGCGCATTGGCAACCCAGGGCGGTGTTAACCCATACGACTGGACACAAAGTACAGTATATACAGGCGGCTTACCAACCAACTCAGGTTACGCCCAGGTGCTAGCACAGGGTAATATACGTTTTGAACGTATTCTAGAATTAGTTGCCAGCTATGCAGACTGTAGAGTACTTGACCCACAAGTAGTTGTAGCAGGAACAAGCGGTAACTATCAACCAACTTCTTTAAGTTTTACATTGGTATTTGATCGCGATGAGTTCTTGTTACCAAACTGGTCTAAGGCACAACAGTTGGCAGGCGCAACAGCTAACGGTACTTACACTTTGACTTATCAAGGTAATACAAGTCCACAGACTTTTACAGCTTATAACAGCCAAAACGCTAGTGGTACAGTTCCTATTACAACACCAGCATTGGCGTTACAAGATATGATTACAACAGCTATCTGCTCAGGCGGAACAACTGGCTGGAGTAAAACATATCGTGTGTTCAGCGTAACACAAAACGGTGATAGTCAACAGACTATCAGTATTCAGCAACCAGCAACACCAGCAACAATCTACCCTACAGTAGCAGTATCGCCTGTGGGTACAACTGGTATTAACTTCTAATGATTGGACAAGGATGATATTAGCGTATCTTCTACTACTAACAGGTTTAACAATATCGGCGGTCGCAATTTACTATTCTGTAGTAGGTTTGACCGCTATATTTTCTGCGGCGGCAATCCCAATTATCATCATGGGGTCAGCTCTTGAAGTTGGCAAACTTGTCTGCGCCTCTTGGTTAAAAGCAAATTGGGAACGTGCTCCACGTTTTATGAAGTACTACATGACCATTGCGGTTGTGGTATTGATGTTAATTACATCAATGGGTATTTTTGGATTCTTATCCAAAGCACATAATGACCAAACCCTAGTAAGTGGTGATGTTGGCAGTAAGATAGCAATCTATGATGAAAAAATCAAAACTGCCAAAGAGAATATCGAAGCTGACCGCAAGCAACTCAAACAGATGGATGAAGCTGTTGACCAAATCATGGCACGCTCAACAACAGAAGGCGGTGCGGATAAAGCCAACGCTGTTCGTAAGAGTCAGCAAAAGGACCGTAGTTCGCTTGCCAAAGATATTGAAGCCCAACAGAAACTTATTGCTAGTCTTAACGACGAAGCGGCTCCAGTACGTGCAGAAGTACGTAAGGTTGAAGCAGAAGTTGGCCCTATTAAGTATATCGCGGCCTTCCTCTACGGAACAGCGCCAAACGAGTCAATGCTTGAGCAAGCAGTAACTTGGATCATTGTTCTTATTGTTATTGTATTTGATCCACTAGCAGTTATTATGTTACTGGCCGCACAAATGACATTCGCTTGGACTAAAGAGCAAAAAGAACCTACTTGGATTGATGATCAAGCAGAAGAGTTGACCGAAGCATTTAACAATCCTGTTGAAGAACTTGAAGTACATCCAGACGAAGGTACAGCTGAAATTGAACCGGCCCAAGTTCCTAACATCATTACACCTGTAGAAAAAATTAAGATACCTACAGTAGACTTTGAAGGTGTTAAAGATCCTAAGACAGGCGAATGGATTCAAACTGGTCCTGATATTATATCATACAAAATAGTAGATGACGATCATGAACCAGACTATCCTACAGCTGACTCAACAGCATCTGTAAATCCAACAGTGGAACCAGAGTTACCAGTTCAAATGCCTATCGAGCAATGGAACGCTATGATCGCTGAAGCTGAAAAAGCCGCGGAAGAATCAGCTATGGCCGAACGTTTAGCCAAAGGCGAAACTTATATAGACGGTGAAGGTAAAGAAACACCATTAGAAACTAAAGAACCAGTATACTCAGAAGAGGACGGTTCAAAAAAAAAGACCTATATGATCAAGGACCCTACGGGACAGATACAAATCAAGAACAGGGACTAACTGGCTATGTTCAAAATGAAGAACAGCGTAGTTCCTCTGGTCTATGGAATCAAATTAATTCAGCAAAAGCGGCTCGCCCACTAAATCAATTATATGTCGAATACGGAACAGGAGGTTTTCAAGATATTTTAATAGATCAAACTACTGATCCCGATTTATGGGAGTTTGTGGAATATATTAAAAAGAACGGCCCAAAATTTAGTCATTACTCGGAAGACAAATTAAAAATATTCTCAGAAAAAATATATGAATTTAGGAAAAATAACTCTAATAACCCCGCCTGATCAATTGTTTAATATGAATTTGAGTTACTTGTTAGTTAAACCTAGTAACTTAATCAAAGAGCAATTCCAAACTATTCTTAGTAAAAGTGTAGACGACTTGAATGTGTTTGTTTACGACAACGACGACCACGATGTAAGTTGGCTACTAAGTGTATCACTACAAGTAGACTGTGTTATCATTGATATCGATAATTGCGATCCAATTACTGATAAATTTGTATCATTTATACTAGCACACCCTAATGTCTACTATATTACCAGCGATGAACTTACTCCTTACAGGTTGATAAGTAAAAATCGTATCTATGATTTGGAATGGATTATAGAAAATTTAGAAAACGAGGGTTCTCAAGACGATGATATACAAGAAGAGTAAAGGTACAGGGGTTACAGTTAAGGATGGTGAAAATATAAACCAAGCCTTACGTAGGTTCAAACGTAAAATTGATGACAGTAAACTTTTGGACGATCTACGTGCCAAAGAGTTTTATGAAAAACCTACTACCGAACGTAAGCGTAAAAAAGGTGCCGCCAAAGCACGTTGGAATAAAAAGCTTCGCGATCAACAATTACCACCAAAATTATATTGACATAATACCCTAGTGGTGTTATAATATAAGTTCAATTTAAAGAAAGAACTTAATGGCTAATACTGATATTATGATCGATTTGGAGACACTTAATACTACTCCAGATGCGGCGATACTTACAATAGGTGCGGTAAAATTCGACCCATTCGGGTCTGAAGTTAAAGAACCCGCAATGGATAGCTTTTATTGTAAAGTAGATTTAGACAGTTGTGATAGGATTGGCCTAACTACTAACGATGACACTATCGCTTGGTGGGCACAACAAAGCAAAGAAGCACAGGAAGCCGCTTTTGATCCCGAAGGAAGAATTGATATTGAAGAAGCATTTGCTCGTCTTTATAAATTCTGTTGGGGTGCCAAGCGTGTTTGGTCAAACGGATCATGTTTTGATATTATTATCTGCGAACATGTTTACCGTAAAATTAATCGAGCTATTCCATGGAAGTTCTGGGAAGTACGTGATGTACGCACAGCATTTGACCTAGGCATCAACCCACAGCGTCCTCCAGTGACAGCACACCATGCTTTGGAAGATGCGTGGAATCAAGCAGTAGGAATACAAAATGTCTACAATACTCTCCGAACTAGCACAACTAGCGGTGGCACTTACATCGCTCCATTTTCCAACCAGAGGTAATATGAATAGTCAAGAACGTGAAGTAATGAACATTCTCTCAGAAGAATGTGCTGAAGTAATTCAAGCAATTAGTAAATGTCATCGTTTTGGCATTGACAATTATAAACCAGGCAAGCCAAAGACCAATCGCGAGCACTTAGAAGAAGAACTAGGTGACTTGTATGCTATGATTGAAATCCTACAAGAAATGGATGTGGTTAGTTGGACCAATATTGAACAAGCCGCTGAAGCTAAAAGAGAAAAACTTAAGAAATGGTCAACTATAGAAAACTTGTAATCTTATTCGGATTACTCGTTAGTTTTCATAGCTACGCATTTACTTGGAATCATGTTACAGCCAAAAGTTGGCTAGTAGCAGACGAGACTGGAAAGATAATTCAAAGCGACAATCCTGACCAAATTAGGAGCATTGCCAGCATTAGTAAACTAATGACAACAATGGTCGTTTTGGACAAAAATCAAGACCTAGATGAAACAATAGGCAAATTTACCCGCCGACAGTTAATAGATCTAGCATTGGTTAAATCGGATAATCATGCCGCACAGCTATTATGCGAAAACTATCCTACAGGACTACACGGTTGTATACAGGCAATGAATATGAAAGCTCAGTTGTTGGGTATGCCCAATACTAGTTTTGTAGAACCCACTGGACTTAGTATTATGAATGTAAGTACAGCTAGGGAATTAATCAAACTAGTAGAAGCCGCAAGTGTTTATCCAGAAATAGTCAAGGCCGCTGAAACTAGCGAAGTTAAAATACAAATACGCAAACACTGGTTTGTATTTCACAATACAAACCCTATCATAGGCAAAAGGCATAAATTTATAGTAAGCAAAACAGGCTTTATAAATGCTAGCGGAGGGTGTATAGTCCTAATGCTAGATACAGAAATAGGCAAAAGAACAGTAATAGTACTAGGCAGTAAAAATACACGTACACGTATCCCAGAAGCAGAATTTATATTCGAAAATGTAAAATAATTTTCTGTCAGAGATAAATAATTACGTGCTAAAACGCCGTAAGGGTTTAGTACAAAGGGCATGGTGCCCAAAATTACTCGCTTAATTAAAGGAGAATATTATGAGTAAAATCATCGGTATCGATTTAGGTACAACAAATAGCTGTGTAGCAGTTCTAGAAAACGGAGTTGCTAAAGTAATCGAAAACAGCGAAGGTGCTAGAACAACACCATCAATCATTGCGTATACAGATAAAGAAATTTTAGTAGGCGCAACAGCAAAACGACAAGCAGTCACAAATCCAAAGAATACACTATACGCAGTCAAGCGTTTGATCGGACGTAAGTTTGATGAAAAAGAAGTCCAAAAGGACATCGACTTAATGCCTTACGGAATTGTTAAGGCAGACAATGGTGATGCTTGGGTCGAAGCTAACGGTGACAAACTTGCTCCACAGCAAGTATCAGCTGAAGTTCTACGCAAAATGAAGAAAACAGCTGAAGACTATTTGGGTACAACAGTTACTCAAGCAGTTATTACAGTTCCAGCTTACTTCAACGATAGCCAACGTCAAGCAACTAAAGATGCTGGACGTATTGCTGGTCTAGAAGTACTACGTATTATCAACGAGCCAACAGCGGCCGCACTAGCATATGGTGTTGATAAAGAGTCTAAGAAAGATCGTAAGATTGCTGTATACGACTTAGGTGGCGGTACATTTGATATTTCGATCATTGAAATTGCCAACATCGACGGCGACAAGCAAATCGAAGTATTGTCAACAAATGGCGATACATTCCTAGGTGGTGAAGACTTTGACCAACGTCTAATGGACTACTTGGTAGACGAGTTCAAGAAAGACAATGCTATCGATCTTAAGTCAGACGTACTAGCATTACAACGTCTAAAAGAAGCCGCAGAAAAGGCCAAGATTGAATTGTCATCAAGCCAATCAACAACAGTAAACTTGCCATACATCACAGCAGATGCTAATGGTCCTAAGCACATGAATGTAACTATCAATCGTGCTAAGTTTGAAGCAATGGTAGAAGATTTGATTGCTCGCTCAATCGAGCCATGTAAGACAGCTATGGCAGATGCTAAAGTAAGTGCTGGCGATATCGACGAAGTTATCTTAGTCGGTGGACAAACACGTATGCCTAAAGTACAAGAAGCAGTTGAGAAATTGTTTGGCAAGGCTCCACGCAAAGACGTCAACCCAGACGAAGCAGTTGCCGCAGGTGCCGCAGTACAAGGTGCCGTTCTAGCAGGCGACAAGACAGACGTATTGTTGTTAGACGTTACACCATTGACATTAGGTATTGAAACAATGGGTGGTGTGTTTACCAAGTTGATTGCTAAGAACACAACTATCCCAACTAAGCATAGCCAAACATTTAGTACAGCAGAAGACAACCAACCAGCAGTTACAATTAAAGTAGCCCAAGGTGAACGTGATCTGTTCAAGTACAACAAGTTACTAGGTGAGTTCAATTTGGAAGGTATCAATCCAGCACCACGCGGTATGCCACAAGTTGAAGTTACACTAGACATCGATGCTAACGGTATCTTGAATGTAAGTGCCAAAGATAAAAACACTGGCAAAGAAAACAAGATTACCATCAAGTCAGATTCAGGATTGACAGAAGCTGAAATCCAACGCATGGTTAAAGAAGCAGAAGAAAATGCCGAATCAGACAAGAAGGCAAAAGAATTGATCGAAGCTCGTAATAGTGCTGAAAGTACCAGTCATGGTATTAAGAAAGACTATGCCGAGTATAAAGATCAATTGACTGAAGAAGAGCAAACTACTTTTGACCAAGCTGTTACAGCTTTAGACACTAGTATGACTGGAGAAGATCCAGAAGCCATTCAAAAGTCACTACAATCACTTTTTGAAGCCGCCGGTCCAGTTATGGCTAAGAAACAAGCCGCAGAGTCTGCCAAGGCAGACGCTGAGAAACAAGCTGCCGAAAAAGGTGAACAAACTGTCGATGCCAGCTTCACAGAAGTTGACAAAGACGAAAAGAAGTAATATAATTTAATTGTAGGACGCCTCCGGGGTCCTACACATTCTTGCTTAACATAAGGAGATAAAAATGGCAACAATGCAATTAAGAGCAATCGACCCAGCTCACTTGGCAAATCTAAGTAGAGCACTTGTAGGATTTGATACAATTTTCAATCAGCACCTACAGGCAACAAATGGAAACTATCCTCCACATAATATTGTGAAGTATAGTGATAGCGAGTATGCTATCGAAGTAGCAGTAGCAGGTTTTAGTAAAGAAGAAATTACAGTTGAAGTAGACCAGGATCAATTAATTGTTCGTGGTATTCAACAAAAGGATGAAAGTACTAGTAAAGAGTATTTGCATCGTGGACTTGCTAGTCGCGATTTCGAACAAAGCTATACGCTTGCCGAGTACATGGAAGTAAAAGATGCTGAAGTAAAAGACGGTATGCTAATTATTAGTATTCAACGTATTATACCAGACGCATTACAACCACGTAAGATCGAAATTAAGTAATGTTAACCGGGGGAGGAAACTCCCCCACTTATGAAAGAGAAAAAAATGCCAACTACAGACATAGCAATTGACGAAAAAATTAAAGTAACTGTATCGGAACCTAAACGTTGGAAAGTTATTTTGTTAAATGATGATTCAACTCCGATGGAGTTTGTGATTGCCCTATTAATGGAAGTATTTAGGCACACAGAAAGTTCTGCTAAAGATATTATGCTACAAGTTCATGAAACAGGTAGCGGAGTAGCTGGTGTATACAGTTTTGAAATTGCCGAAGCTAAAGCAGTTGAGGCAACTAATCTAGCTCGCACTAACGGTCATCCACTCCAAATCAAGTTGGAGGAAGAATGAGTAATCTTCGCGAGTTAACCAAAGAGGCGCACAATAATGCCGAGCGCCAAGAGTTTGTAAAGATATTATTTTCTGGTAAAATTAATCCTAAGCTATACGCTACATTCTTAAAAAATCAACATCCACAATATGAGATTTTAGAAGTATGTGCCATGCCACACGGGTTGTTAAATGGTTTACCAGATATCCGTCGTGCGCCTGCTATCCTACAAGACTTTAATGAATTGTGGACTAAAGAAGATGGCGAGCCACAAATTTTGCCAATCGTTGACGACTACATTAAACACATCATGAGTATTAAGGATCAGCCTGAACGACTAATGGCACACTTATATGTACGCCATATGGGAGATTTAGCAGGCGGGCAAATGATTGCCAAACGTATTCCTGGATCAGGACGTATGTATCAGTTTGAAAATCCAGAAATCCTTAAGATGGCTATCAGAGCTAAAATCGATGACAGCATGGCAGAAGAAGCCGTTACTTGTTTTGGATTTGCTACTGAGATGTTCAAACAAATGATGGAACTAGTAGAGTACAACGATGAGTAAAGTATGGGATACGTTAATAGACATACAGCATCTACTAGAAGAAAATTTTGAACACACTGGGACTGAAATTTTCGAACCTGGGATGGATCGTTTTAACCAACCTGGCTGGATTAATAGGGTATGGACTAGTGATCGTTATCGCCGTGCTCACGTTGACGTGGTTGATGCGAGAGCTACTAAAGGACTTTGGATGATGCACTGTTGCATCTTCCCACATACACATAACCCTGCTCCAATTTACGGCTTTGATGTAGTAGCTGGCAAGAATAAAATGACTGGTTGTTTCCACGACTATAGTCCAGCCGGAGATACATTCCATCCTATGATAGAATGGTTTGGCACAGAAGTAGCTAAACTAGAATGGCGCAAACCCCGTGCATTGCCTGAGTGGGCACAGCGTATCTTTACAGAACACATGGTAGCCGCAGGTAATGTCAGCGACGAAGCAGAGCTGGATCAGATTACTGAAATGGCAAAAACTACCTTAGCACACTATTTAGAAACGGTAGCTGAAACTAATAATACAGTACTAGATACTACAAGTTATCAAAATTATTACTGCGATAATCAAAAACAAAACCCCCATACACCGCGTGTAATGGTTAGTTTAGGGCTAAGTGAAGAGGATGTACAAGTGTTTATTCAGGAATGTTTGTTCCCTGAAATAGTATAAATATTGTACTATGCGTATTAATGACATTATCAAGCCTTTATTAACCGAAACTAAGAACATGTCTGCGGCCGAGTGGTGGAAAAGAACTACCGGCGAAGATTTTATAAACCGCATCGCCGACGAAGTAGCGGCTTCCCCAGATCATCAATACGTGTTTCCCTTAACATACAAAGATGGTAAATCTGAAAAATCAGGCCAAGTTGAGATAAACGGCACCGACGATCTAAATTATGCGGTGCTTTTTCAATTAAGATCCGCAATGGAAGATAAAGATGGCGATTTGTTGGCTACAACTGTATTCAATATTAATGAGTTCAATGAACTTGACGAACCTAGCGGCAATTATGTAGAAGTTCCCGTAACTAACATTCTTAAAGACGAACTTTTTAGCGGTAAGTTGCGTGTCAACAAAGGCAACATTGCAGAAATAGTATTAGGTTGCGCTGTCACAGCCAAATACATGAATCCGCATCAGCATATAACTCCAACAGAATTCTATACAGTTGCCAAAGACGTCGCAGATAACGATACATTTTCAGGAAACTCGGATAAGGGCCTGGGCGATGTAACTGATAAAATTGAATTTATGGTAACTGTGCCAAACGCAGATAAAAAAGGGTGGCTAGCATTTGTTTATGACGATACAGCACATCCCGAAACTCCATTAGGCTTAAAATCAGAAGATGTAAAAACTTGTGCAGATTACGGAATGGGTCCTGCGTTATTGAAAGATATCAGAGCTCATATAACTAATGCTATTAAGTATGTTAATACTAGCCCAAGGG
>Ga0208380_1000447_pt1 | contig 10939 bp, 15 predicted proteins | sample CryBogCBE27Jun07_FD_184570 | JGI IMG/M metagenome (GOLD analysis project Ga0208380, IMG submission 184570) | Freshwater microbial communities from Crystal Bog, Wisconsin, USA - CBE27Jun07 (SPAdes) | ecosystem: Environmental > Aquatic > Freshwater > Lake | place: Crystal Bog, Wisconsin, USA... | reverse complement strand
CAACTAGGCCAGCTCACCATGTTCTTTATCTTGTTACCTTACGTATTAATTTATGCCAGTAATATTTTATACCACGCCAACTTGGCACTATATCCCATACTATACTAAATCCTACGTCTTTAGGCATATTGCCGTATGCCTTGTTTAATGTATCTTCTTGTTTTGACATACGACTTCTCCTATAATTGGTGCGAGTACCCGGAGTCGAACCGGGACACCTTGCGGCGAGAGATTTTAAGTCTCTTGTGTCTACCAATTTCACCATACTCGCATTTGGCGTACCCCCAGGGACTCGAACCCCGACGAACAGTTTTGGAGACTGTGATGCTGCCATTACATTAGGGATACAAAATTTCTAACTTAATCTATTATACTGCAAACACTGATCATTGTCAAATCTTTTTTTGCATTCTGTAGAATTTAGGTGTCATACCAACTTTAGCCGCTGATTTAATCCTACTCTCGTTATTTACTGATACTAAACTTGCTAGGTTGTTTGCTCCTAAAGATTTACAATCATTTTCAAAAATTTCATGACACAATTCGTTTATACCTCTGCCTCTGTATTCAGGTGCAGTAAAACTTAAAACAATCCAGCCGGTCTTGCTTTCGGAAAAATATTCATAGCAAATGCCGCCTAATATGTTTCCGGAATCATCCTGTGCCCATGTAATACGATTACCATTCTTAAAAGGTATTTGATTTAAAGCCATCCCTTGATCAACTGTGTCAGCGTATACTCTCAAAAATAAAGTAAATGCCGGGCTCCATGCTAGTGTGTCCGAGTGCCACAATTCAACTTGGTTACCTAGTTTATCTAGAGTATCTTTGATCTTTTTCATTATGCTAATATGTTATATAAGTCATTTGCAGATAAATTGTTAAATTCAATTTGCAAACCTTTTCTTAAAATGCTACCATTATGAGATTTTATAGAATGGTAAGTGTGATTGTCAAATACATACCACTGGTTCGATGCTAGACAGACACGCTTTGCTTCATGCACATGATCTATATTAGCAATAGAAAATAAAAATCCATGTTTGGTTGAATTTTTATGCAAGTCCACAGTTCCATTAGATTCATACCACATTGTGTCGCAATCCGGAGGTGTTATCAAATAGTACAGACTAGATTTTCTAGTATAATCGGTATGCGGTAACATTCCTTCTCCTTCGATTACTTGTAATATTGGAGTAGGATTATACTTTTTTAAACTTGCAGGAAGACTATCTATCATATCTGCTCTTAACTGCGCAGGCATGTCGACTCTACTATAAAGCGGAGGTTTAGATATTTCTAAACTTTTAAATCCGTTTAGTTTGATGTCTCTAATTTCTTGATAAATCTCGTATGTAAGTTCTATACGCTGTCCATTGAACTCTAGCTTTTTTGGAAAAGCATGTTCTGACAAATCGGCATTTATTAACTTATCAATTTGTCTCGGAATATTTCGAACGTTTACAGGTTCAATGTGTTCGTAAGCAGTTGCCCAAGATAAAATACCTTGGGGTATCTTTATACCAGGATCTATTGGAGCAAAATACTTAAACATATACTCTTAATTATCTATAAACTTGGCGGAAACGGTGAGATTCGAACTCACGGTGCCTTTCGACACGACAGTTTTCAAGACTGTTGCAATAAACCGGACTCTGCCACATTTCCTTTATTTCTTTCTAGCCCTAAAGACAACCCGCCAGATAGGTTTATCTAAAGGCGTAGTATACGGCGGGTTACAGTTATGTATACACCTGCCGTCAAATACAATTACTCTACCTGGTACAGGACTGACAATTTTTCCATTATCGGACCAACCAATATTATATCCTCGAGCTTGTTGATGCTCGCCATCATTAAATTGCTGATGATCTCCAGTTGTGCCTTCGGGATCTTCTGGAAAGAAAACAAATTCGCCGCCCCAGCGCGGATACCATTCTTGATTTACAACGTAAAGTATTGTAACAGTATTTTCGTCTAACAAGTCCGGCGTATCTCTGTGCGGGCCCCATGATCCGGTAGTATATTGACCATATAGACCATTGACGTACACACGCCATCCCCAACCATTTTCTCCATGTTGTTTAGAATATTCTTCATCAAACATATCTTCTGGATAGCCGGTAATTTCGTATTCGTCGTTTAATCCTTTATTAATTTCTTTCCATAGATCCCAAATGAGTTTATGTTTATTTTTTAAATGTTCTTCGTCTCTTGCCAAACATGTCCTGGCAAACGCGGCACGCTGTACAGTTGGCCAAGTTGCATATGGTCCTTTTAAACCTTCATTTGGTTTAAATCGGTTTAATCGTCCAGGTATTGCCGGTGTAGGAAACCAATGTATATGCCACGTTTGGTCTGCGAGGTAATCCCAGATTTGGGATTTTATTGTATCACTAACAATATTATCGTAAACCTTTATATCGTACATATTATCCATACTTGTTCCTTGATTATTTTTCTTAAATAAATAAAATCTATGTTCCACACACAATTATATAATCTTCCTGCACTACCTGAGTATATAATTCAGGAAGCACTTAATTCAACTTATATACCTAAACAGCAACCTTATAATCACTCAGCGGTTGCTACGGCAATGATGGATACTGATTTTTATAAGAATTTGTCTAGTGTATTTAAAGTAGATTGTGACTACCTACAAAATAAACCAAACAGTTTGTATGATTGGCATACAGACCTCAATAGATCATGTGCCATTAATTGGGTAATTAAAACTAATCCAGGAGCATTAACTTTAATACGGTACGAATACGCTAAACCATTTTTTTGGAAGTTAGAGCAAGTGCAGTACGAACTTTATAAGCCAACTGTGCTAAACACAGAAAAATTCCACTGTGTGATAAACAATTACGCTGATGACCGTATTATTTTATCTGTTTCTATACAAAGCAAGAATGGATATAACGAAGTTGTTGAATACTTGCAAAACTTAAAAATTAACAAGTATTAAATATAACTCGAACAGTTATAATTTATTAACCATTCTTTAGCTTGATTGTAACTAGCATCAAACAATACTAAGCTCAAAATATATCTATGTTGATCTGTTAAATTGGCAACACAGTGTTCTGTTTTAGCATGAATTAGTACCGGGCGATGCAATTTATATTCTAACAAGGACAGCTTATAGTTTAGTCCACAGTTGGTAGGAAATCTAAACATAGTTCGTGCGCCTGGAGTATCTGTTAGCAAGAAGTTAATAGCACAATCATGCCTAGATAAATCTCTATGCCAATCATATAATCCCCACGGTGGATTATAAAAATAACTACTACTAACTTCTCCTAAATCTTTTGCAATATCTTGTGCAAATTTAGATTCGTGAAAATCACAAACAGCAGGTATTGTCCTACTTCTTTTATTATGTCTGTTGTTTCCATCAAATGGAACAGTATTTTGAATTGAGCTGGGTGTACTAATAACATCCTCTGTTATTATGTTTGAGCTCATATTTTTATCGCCGTCTTCTATATGAACGGCTGTTTTCTTAGCTGTTATATAATCAATCGATGGATACCGATATTGTGCATTATAACCTTGATCAATATAATACTGATCCAAAGTAGGCAAATGGTCAAGATGAAAGAATACTTCAGGTATATGCATCAACTATATATCTAAATATTTGGTGCCCCAAGCGAGACTCGAACTCGCACACCGAAGTACTGGCTTCTAAGACCAGCGTGTCTACCAATTCCACCATCGGGGCAATGTATTACTTATACTATATTGAAACACACTAAGGGCAATGCCATCTTACTATCCCGGTATGTTGGGTGTTGCTTAATGTGTTTTAATATGGTACTCGGTAGGGGAATCGAACCCCTCTTCCCGCCGTGAAAGGGCGGTGTCCTAGACCGATAGACGAACCGAGCAAATAACTTTTAAATTTTTAATGAGCAAGTGTGTATTATACTTGTAAAATGCAGTGTTGTCAACTTATTTTTGCACACAGATAATAATAATTAAATACTATATGCTCAAACAACTAAATTTAGACAATCAATATGGAATACTGCTAAGTGGAGGATTGGATAGTGCCATACTCTTATCAATTTTGATACAAGAAAATCCCGAGATTAAAATTCAACCATTTACAATTCCTAAATCTGACGGAGCATCTTTATATGCTAATCCAGTAGTTCACTATATTAACAATAAATTTAGTAAAACTATACCAAACACTATTTTGGTAGGAGACCCAGCAGTACATCATCGGCAGCAAAGTAGTACAGCAGTAAAAGATATTTTTGAAAATTATAAAATTGATTATTTGTATATCGGTATTAATCAAAATCCTCCTGAACTTAGCAATCTAGAAGGTGCGCCCGATAGAGATAAAAAATCAACCCATCCGCAAATACTTTTTCCGTTTGTTAAAATATATAAAACGGACGTATTAAATCTTATGTATGAATATCATTTTGAAGATTTAATTGACATTACACACTCATGTACAGAACAGCAAGTGGGCAGATGTAATCGCTGTTGGCAATGTACAGAACGTGCTTGGGCATTCAAACAACTAAACAAAATAGATACAGGAACACTATGAAAGTGCCACCCGGAATTAGCGGAAGACCCGCACAATACAAAGGCAATGTTGATACGGAAACATTGAGCAACGAACTAGCATTACTCAATTTAGGGCCTTTCGAACCGTTAAACATTCAAATCGATTTGAACAAGTATATGCAAGAGATTAGTCAGTTTGACAATGATTGGGTAAACTACTTGCCACGCACAGATCGTCCTAATAATCGTAAAGCAATGACCCTTATGTCTTTGCCTGGAAAAACTCATAGAGAAAATACAAGTTTAGCAGAAGCTAGTTATGCCGCTGGCAGGCAACTAAGCGAACTAGAGTTTAATACTCCAACTGATGTTTATAAAATCTGTACTAGTCTAAGTTCAGTATTAGATCAATGGCAACCACTCGGCCGCTCTATGATTGTACGTTGCGATACTGGCGGATATTTTGTTCCACATCGCGATGCAACAAGTATGCCCAGAGATTGTTTTAGATTAGTTGCATTTTTAAACAACTGCGGACCACTACAATACGATTGGTTGATGGATGATAGAAAAATGTTGATCCACCCTGGGCAGTTATATTACGTCAACACACGCTTGACTCATCGTACAATCAGCTGGGTTGATAACAGCCATCATCTAATTCTTAATGTACCTTTTACTACAGCTAATGTAGCACGGGTAATTGCTAGCCTAGCACACACTCATTAATATTTGTATACTGCATGGTCTTTGTATTTGGCCAGACTACGCTCAATCATTGCGTTATGTCCTTCAGGGTCTAAATATCCCCTAATATAGATTGTTTCTCGACCTAAATCTTCTTTTAACTTATGATAAGCACTTGTTGAATTTAACACATAACAGCACGGCACACTAGGCAATATTGTGTTGATCCATTCTTTACCGTTATAGACTGACAAACTATCTGCTTGCCCTTTGAGTACGATTCTATATCCGGCGGGTTCTAAACTTTTTATATGATCCATTTCGCCAGGCTCCATGATCATCTTGGGCTGAACATCCAAATGACTTGGCACGGCAGTTGTTTGAACCTTGTGAAATATTCTTGTAATCTTTGTAAACGGTAATTGTTTTAAAACTTGATCTAGTCCTGAATCTACAGACGCTTTTTCAGAAACAAAACTTGCATCCCAATAGTCCATCCAAGATCCAGCTTTGGTTGACTCGGAGTCCTGTGTAAATTTTAAATTAGACACATCTATATCTAACGGTAGGAACAGTAGGGTCATTCTAACATATACTCCAACGATTTATTAAATTTAATTGTTAATGTTAATCTAGGTTCAGTATATTCTGGATTCGACCATACACCGTGCGGTATCCAAGGTTTAAAAACTATGGGCTGTGTTAATTCTACATTCTCGAGTAGCTTTGCATCTTCTACATTATTGATATGATAGTACAAGTCTTTCTTGACCCCATATCGTTTTTCTATATTAGCATTGTCAACTTCAAAGAATTTAGTGTACGAACCTTTGCAGTTCTTTATAGGCCATAACAATCTAGCATAATTGTCACTGTCAATGTGTACAGATATATTGGCACGTGGTCTGCATTTAACAATACTTAAATTTAGAGGAACTAAGTTTCCTAAATTTTTAAAAACTTCCAGTAATTCTGGTATATCTTGCAATATAGCATTCTTAGGTAAAAAATTCCAAGTTGCGTTTTCTCGGAGAATAGGAGTTTTATGTACTATAAAGTTATAGACTTTTTCAGATATATCTTCATAGTTAGGAATATCAATAAATTTATAAATCATAATTTTGTAAAAATACTTATACCTAGTTTAGATTGGATATTTAATCTTCTAAAATCGCTAGCGCAATGTAATCGAACACTATCAAATACTAGCGCACTAGTAGGCTTCCATTCCAATGTACTATGTAGACTTAATCCTTTGAGCCATTTAGATTTTAAATGTGTAAGCAGTTTGCTATCATCGTAAAATTCAGCATCTACTATTCCGTCTACTTGACTGTACTCGTATAACTGTTTATTATAAAAAGTAGGAATATTGCTATCGCCGTTAAAAAACTTTGCAGGCCCATGATAGTAACATTGATCAAAGAAACATAGTCTTGGAAACTCGTAATTATCTATCAAGCGATCGAGTCTCAACGGTATTGTTATGCCTTTGTAAACTCCTGCCGGTAACTCAAATGTATCATCGTTATGAATGATGTGCGGATAATCCGTACTAAAGAAAAATGCCGCAGTAATTTCATACGGGCCTATGTATTCTTTTAGTTTCTCTATAATTTTACCGACTACAGGATCTGTTGTATCTAAATCTAATGTAACAGGCCCTGTGTTTTTATGCACTTTATCAGGACGCTGTTCAAACATACTAATCAAATATGTAACATCCTCATCTGTTAGGAAGCCCTCAATCCTATAAGGATCTGTTAGTCTAGCTTTAATTTGGGCAATGTCTTCTACGGTGCGCATTTACTATTTAACTTGGCCGGTCCGGAGAGATTCGAACTCCCGACTGCTGGTTTCGAAGACCAGAACTCTTCCACTGAGCTACGGACCGTGTTAAATATATATATATGTATATAGAATATATCGATTATCCAGAAATTCCTAAAGAACTACTGTTATCTACTGCCGAGATATTAAATTTACCAAATTCTTATACACCTGTTAATTTTAAGCATTTTAAAACAAAAGAAGTAAACAGTAAATTACGCAATTGGTTAGAAAATAATTTTCTATTTAGATTTAGTTGTCAATATCAAATAATTTTTCCCGGTATTCCTATTCATACTGACGTTGATAGAAATGTAGTATACAACTATATCATAGAGCCTGGAGGGCCGGAAGTAAGAACAGTTGTTTACGGTTCTAAAAATAAAGATGATGTTGTACAGTCTGAAATTATACAAGCTAATAAATGGCATAGACTTGAAGTAGCACATTACCATTCCGTTGAAAATATCGATCCTAGTATTTTAAGATTTGCAATTAGTGTAACTCCACATGTTGCATCTGGTCTTAAACCTTTATATAGAATCTAATGGTCCGGCCTACAGGAATCGAACCCATATTCACGGTGTAGAAGACCGCTGTATTATCCATTATACTAAGGCCGGATGGTACCCCACCCCTGATTCGAACAGGGACAACTTCTCCTTTTGAGAGAGATGACTTTACCAATTTGTCCAGTGGGGCGATGAAAATGGAGCGGGAGACGAGGTTCGAACTCGCGACATCTTGCTTGGCAAGCAAGCTCTCTACCAGCTGAGATACTCCCGCATAGAGATATTAATAAAAGATTCACAGAGTTTTGGTTTTAGCTTAGAGCTAAGGCGACCCAGATTTTTCAGATCTGCTCTTTTGGTCTCGCCTAACATGGAATGCATGATCAACTGTAAGGTCAATGCTGAAAACAATACCTTACTCTATCCGTCAATCAGTGTTGAAGTCTATAACTCCCCTCGTCAAACGCTTCCGGCATTTTTCAAGTTCTTGCGAAACACTATTACACCTTAAATCTTTTATTAATAAAACTATTTAACACCTATTATCATAAATCGAGTAAAACTCCATTCAGGATATTCAAACTTCATTGTACCACTATATAATACTTCTGACAGTTTATACATTTCTTCAAACTCTGTCAAGTCTTTTGCATTGCCGACATGATCGTCGTGTACCAAGTCATTGCCTTGCAGTATAATACGAGTACCTGGAGCTATCATGTCAAACCATGTAAACGATTCAAAATGTTCAGTACTAGTGTTAATAATTAAATCTGGACTGCCCGGTATTGGATAGTTACAATCTGCGGTGTGTGCTTTGAACTGCCATTCTTTAATTAACCAGTTATTGTTAATCATATCAGCAACTGCTTCACAACTAGGATCTACATCATAGCTTTCAATACGTTTAACTTGAAACTTCTCTCTGCTCAATAACAAAAATCCTAGCACACCTTGCCAGCCACCATAGATATGTGTAAGTGTGCTAGTCCAGCCTAACTTTTCTAACTCGCGACATAGCCATAATTTACTATCGACTTGTCCGTTACTAAATGCATCTTTATGTACCATGCATTTACTTATAAATTCCAACCAATTGTTTACCGCACAATTGATAAAGCGGGGGTCTGACTTGGTGCCGCCTCGTGGGATCGAACCACGTTCCGAAGCTCTTCAGGCTACTGCTATGACCACATCAGCTAAAGCGGCAAAATTGGGTAAATATAGTTTTAGGACTATATTATGAGTGCATTAAGTAGTAATGTAATATCTGCATTACAAATGAAAACAGCCGCACAAGCCGCTATTGATACGGCCGCAGTAGCCGCAGATGAGCAATTTGTACAGGAATACAGTTCATTTTTTACACAAATTAATAGTGTTGCTAGATCTGGGCTATTTTCTACTATTTTACAAGTAGGAACACTAGATACAGCAACAATATCAACTCTTAATACATTATTAACAAAATATGGTTATAGTGTATTACAAGCAGGTACAGGCCCGACTACTACATTAACCGTTACTTGGTCTTAATATGTCTATTTCAACAGCAACATTTCAATATTCTGCAAGTAACTTAGCAGTTAGTTCTGCTAATGCTGTCGTTGATGCCGGTATTGAAAGTGCGTACAGCGATTTATTTGCCAGCATTACTAGTGCGTCTAGTGCTGGACGATTTACAGTAACTTATGATGTTACCGGAAAGACAAACGTTTCTACACTAATTGATACACTCAAACGCTACAGTTATACAGTTATTCAATCAGGAACAAGTATAACTGTAAGTTGGTTAACTGCTGTGCCAACTACTGCTGTTCAACTACTACCTGCAAATGCAACTGGTTATTTGACCAACGATGGTAATGGTACATTAACTTGGTCTACTTTGCCAACTGCAACAACTAGTGTTTTAGGTGGTGTTAAAGTTGATGGTACTACAGTTACAATATCAAACGGTATTATCACAGCACCTTATACATATACATTACCAATTGCAACACCTAGTGCATTGGGCGGCATTAAAATTGATAACACAAGCATTAAAATTAACACAGGTGTTATATCTGTTAATAATTACACAAATCTTTCTACTAAGCAATATGCCACTGCACTTGCAGTAGCAATGGCCTAATTGGTCCCTCCGGCGAGAGTCGAACTCACATTGGCCAATTATCTGTTGCACACGGGATATAAATCCGCTGTTTTACCATTAAACTACAGAGGGAAATTTGGTACCTCGTTAGAGAATCGAACTCTCATATTCGCTTTGTAGGAGCGACATTCTACCATTAAATTACCGAGGCATTGTTTGGGGTGTTAGATGGGGAACGATCCCATACTATCGCTTTCACAGAGCAATGTGCAGACCACTACACTACTAACACCATAGATTGAATTTGTAAGTTGTGTCACCATCGTTATTGACACCATTCACCTGTTTATACAAGGTCGACCAGGACTCGGTACGTCACTTGGGATACTCGTCCAGTTAGCAACCAATCTGCGCAGATCTTCCGATCCACCGGGAGTTGAACCCGTCCCCTTTTACTACCTCGGCCCTTCGAAGAAGCCTTATTAGCATGACATTCTCTTGCTGACACTTACAAAACTTGGTACCGCCATATGGAATCGAACCACAATTCCCACGTTCGTAGCGTAGTGTATTATCCATTATACTATGGCGATAAATTTGGCAGGGGTAATCAGATTCGAACTGATGATGACGATTTCAAAGACCGTTGCCTTAGGCCAACTAGGCGATACCCCAACAGATTGGTGGTAATGGAAAGAGTCGAACTTTCACCGGACAGCGTATGAAGCTGTTGCACTACCGTTATGCTACATTACCATATGTAAACACACTAAGGTGTATTAAGAGTTATGACTATGTCAAAGAGCTCCTGGGATACCAAACCTGATCTTTTTACAGATTAAAGTATGTTTACATATGGTAGGGGTGTTCGGGAACGATCCGAATTTTACGAGTTAAAAGCTCGTTACTTCACCTTAAAGTTTCACCCCCATATGGTCCACAGCCCCAGAATCGAACTGGGCTCTCTCGGCTTAAGAGGCCGGACTTCGCCAGCAAAGTTTGCTGTGGATGGATTCGTAATTGATTTTCTTTTACGTGCCATCCAGGACCATACGGGGGTCTAGGATGACACTAACGTTTAGCACGTTTCATGTCGTTCTCCTTTGAACATTGATTTAAAAAACAGGATGTATTTTTACTGGTTAGATTAAAAGTCTAGTGTAATAAATTTGCTGTTAACATCCTTAACTTGGTGCTCCATCGAGGAATCGAACCACGATTGCCGGACTACAAAACCGGAGTATTACCATTATACTAATAGAGCAAATAAAACAGG
>Ga0208380_1000444_pt1 | contig 10946 bp, 10 predicted proteins | sample CryBogCBE27Jun07_FD_184570 | JGI IMG/M metagenome (GOLD analysis project Ga0208380, IMG submission 184570) | Freshwater microbial communities from Crystal Bog, Wisconsin, USA - CBE27Jun07 (SPAdes) | ecosystem: Environmental > Aquatic > Freshwater > Lake | place: Crystal Bog, Wisconsin, USA... | reverse complement strand
ACTCAACAGACCAACCGTCAACTCCGGACAGGCTGTTTTTAAGGACAACGCCATCGTCAATGCGGCCAGGCCATCGCCTGCGATCAACACCTCGGTGTGGGGGGCGCGCGTCATGAGAACGCGCCCGGCCTGAGCCCCAACCCGCGCGACAATCGCGGCGCGTTTTGCCCCCCAGACCCAATGGCGGCCAAGTGCCGCTGCAATGGCAGCAGCGCATCAAAACCCTGCAGCAGCAGCGAGCGCATGGATTTAATCACCGGCGCGCGCAAGCCAAAGCCTTTCACCAACCCATCGGTGAATTGAATCACGCGAGCTCGATCGGCTGCGCGGCTGGCCGCGTAGCGCGCCAACCCGTCGGCGCTGCCCACATCGCCGCCGGCGTCGTGCGTTGCCACGACCCGTTCCGCCAGCGCCATCGCGTCGCGCAGGCCTAAGTTAAACCCTTGGCCCGCGATCGGGTGCACGCTTTGCGCGGCATTGCCCATGAGCACCACGCGCTCGGACCACAGCCGTTGCGCGACCGTCAAACGCAAGTCGTAACTCTGACGCGGACCGATGGTTTTTAACTGACCCAAACGCCAACCCAAGGCGTTCTGCAGCTGTTTAAGGGTCGCCGCATCGGACAGCGCACAGAGCTCATCCGCGCGCCGTCGATCCACCGCCCAAATGACGATCACGTGATCGGCGCGCGGCAGCACCGCCAACAAGCCATCGGCGGTGAAGCGCTCAAAAGCCACCTCGGGAACCGGATGCGACACCTCCACCGCACTGATGAGGGCGCGTTGATGGTAATCCTGCGAGCGCGTCGCAATCGAGGCCATTTGGCGCAGCGACGAGTCGGCGCCATCGGCCGCGACGACCAAGCGGGCGTTCAAAGGCCGCGTTCCCTGAGGAGTCTGCAAGGACAAACACGCCGCGTCCGACGCCGTGTGCAGGGCGCGCACGGTGGTGCCGTTGCTCACGTGCACGGCGGTCGATTCGAGGGCCTTGATGAGTTGCGCTCCCAAGGCGCGCGCCGGCAACACAAATCCCAACTGATCGATGCCCATCTCTTGGGCATCGATTTGAACGGACCCAAAACTCCCCTGCTCCGAGACGTGGATTTTTTTGACCACGCTCAGCTGCGATTGGCAGTGCGGCCAGAGGCCGATGGTTTCAAAAACGCGCCGGGTGGCGTTGGACAGCGCCAAGACTTTGGCATCAAAGCTGGGGTGCGCCTCGGTGTGCACCGGGGACTGTTCGATCAAGGCCACGCTCAGCGGCGTGTCTTTCAAGGCCAAGGCCAGCGATGCCCCCACCAATCCCCCGCCCACAATCGCCAGATCGACCGTGTCGGGCAATGGCGCGCCAGTCATGCGACTCGCCCGCGCGCGGCGCGCGCCGCGCGCTGCATCCAAGATTCAATGTCGGCGCGCTCTTTGGGAGCGGCTTTGGTCAACACCTCGTGGCCTTGGGGCGTGATGAGCACGTCGTCTTCAATGCGAATGCCCATTCCCCGAAAGGGCGCGGGCGCCGTTTGATCGTCTGGGGGAACGTAGAGGCCGGGCTCCACCGTCAGGACCATCGACGGCTCCAGCGCCCGCCATTGTTGGGCTTTTTTGTATTCCCCCACGTCGTGCACATCCATGCCCAGCCAATGACCCGTCTTGTGCATAAACCACGGCTTGTACGCCTCCGTGGCAATCAACGCCTCCAGAGAGCCCGCTTTTAAAAACCCCAGGTCCATGAGCCCTTGCGTGATCACGCGCACCGCCGCTTGATGCGGCGCATCCCAGGCCGCACCCGGCAGGGCGGCCTCAATCGCCGCCTTCTGAGCGTTTAAGACCACGTCATACAGTTGGGCTTGTGGCTCGCTGAATCGACCATTCACCGGAAAGGTTCGGGTGATGTCGGAGGCGTAATAGCCTAATTCGCAACCCGCGTCGATGAGCACCAAATCGCCATCGCGCAGCACGTCGCGATTGTCGCGGTAGTGCAAAATGCAGGCATTCGCACCACCCCCGACGATCGGCTCGTAGGCCATGGTGGCGTGGTGGGCAGTGAAGGTGTGATAAAACTCCGCCGCCAGTTGATACTCCATCATTCCGGGCACCACGGCCTGCATCGCGCGCTGATGCGCCGCGACCGCCAATTGCGCCGAGGCGCGCATGGCTTTGATTTCGGCGGCGGATTTGAATAAGCGCATCTCGTGTAAGGGATGATCTAAGGCGATGAACTCTTGCGGTGGCGGGGATCCCACGCTGGCGGTGCGGCGCAATTGATTGACCCAGCCCAGCACGCGTTGATCAAAATCCGGATGAATCCCCATGGTGTAAAACACCCGCGCCCGCGAGGCCAATAAACGCCCCAAGCGTTCATCCATATCCTCCAGCGTCCACGCCTCATCGGCACCGAATTGATTGACCGCGCCCACCGTTCCCGCCCGCGGGCCATCCCAACGCTCTTTCTGGGGATCGTTGGCGCGCACGAACAACACAAACTCGCCCTCGGCGCGCTCCGGCAGCAACACGGCCACCGCTTCGGGCTCTTCAAACCCGGTGAGGTAATAAAAATCGCTGTCCTGACGATAGCTGTATTGCACGTTGCCGTTGCGCAATCGTATGGGGGCTGCGGGAATGATTGCGATGGCGTCGTGGCCCATGCGGCGCATGAGCTTCTGCCGCCGCTTAAACCATTCAGTGGACATCGGAGCGCGTCTCCCGCTCATCGCGCAAACCTTCGTACAGGTCTTGGATGACGACTCTGAGGTACTCCACCAACTCCACAAACGCAATCTCATGGGTCTCATCGATGATCGGATCACCGACTTCCGCTTTGGAGATTTCGGCCAAATCCCCCAAGATCGCCCGCGCCGCCTCCGGCAGACTCTGGCGCGAATCAAACGCCAACCCGAAGCCGTGCAAAAAACCACTGCACCAGTCCGCCAACGCCTGCGTGCGCACCTCTAAGGCCAGCTCATCGTTGGGCAGGGCGAGTTCAAATTCCATTTGATCGCGCGCCAACTGTCCGCGGATCTCGCGTTCGGCGTCGCCCAGGCGTTCCATCATGAGCGCGTCATCTAAAACGTGTTCACGCCAATGCGCGCCAAAACACAAGCTTAACCAATGATCTACGGAGCCTTGAGCCCCGGCGACCACGCCGCCGACAATGGCGCCATGCCATTCCGCCGCCGAGGCCGTGGCCTTGGGGCTTAAAAGCTCGCTCAACTGGGTGTACACTAAGCTATCCATAACCCATTTTAGCGCGTTGGCGCCCGAAAGAAACTAGAGTTTAAACAGAAAACTATGACCGATTTAAACGCTCGTCCTGCCCTGGAGCAGGAACTTAAAAAACTGGATCGACGCCTGGACGAACTCATGGCCACGGTGGTGAAGCTCAAAGAGGAAAACCGAGCCTTACGGACCGCGCAGGACAATCTGGCCACCGAGCGCTCGGTCTTGATTCAAAAAAATGACCAAGTCCGCCACCGAGTCGAGGCCATGATCGGACGCTTACGTTCAATGGAGCAAGGCACATGAGTGAATCCAACACCACCCGCGTCAGCGTGCGCATTCTGGAAAAGGATTACCCCTTTGCGTGCGCCTTAGAAGAGCGCGCGGCGCTGTTAGACGCCGCTGAATTTTTAAATTCGGAAATGAAGAAAATTCGCGACAGCGGCAAAGTCATCGGCTTAGACCGCATCGCTGTGATGGCGGCATTGAACATTGCCAACGAGTTTTTGAAGATTCGCAACAAGGCGGAAAAAGAAGACCCCGAACTGCTCAACCGCGTCCGCCTCATGCGCGAGCGCGTCGAAAGCAGCTTGGCGCGCGGCCAACAGTTGGAAATCTAAGACGCGCGAGTGTGCGCTTAAAACCAGCGCTTCTCGCCTAGCACCGATTGGGCCTAATCACAAGCGCTTGGCGCGCGAGTTTCGTCATTATTTTTAGCGGCGCGCCCTTTCCAATCGACCCTCAATTGGTTACTCTACCCACGCGCCGCCTGCGGTGTTCGATGTGGGTCGACGGTACCTCTCGACCCTAAGTTTGCTAAACCAGGGGCTGTGGTTTGTGGTGTCTTTGTGCACGTCCGCCCAAGCTGCGGAAAGCCTGTCGACAACTCAGCTTGCCCCACCTATTGCTCTGGATCGAGAGCAACGGCCCTAACGGCACAGGTGGGTGGCGCACTTTTTTCTCGTGGAGTTCAGCGTGGCCTATTGGTTAATGAAAAGTGAACCGGACGTGTTCAGCATTGACGATCTCAAGGCTCGGCGCGTTGCCGAGTGGGACGGGGTCCGAAACTATCAAGTGCGCAACCTGATGCGCGACGACATGGCGGTCGTGGATCTGGCCTTTTTCTACCACTCCAGTTGCGAGGTTCCGGGCATCGTCGGGATCATGAAAATCACCAAGACGGGCTTGGTGGATCCGACGGCCTTAGACCCGACGCACGCGCAGTTTGACCCCAAATCGGATCCTCAGAATCCGCGCTGGATGATGGTGGAGGTCCGCTACCAACAACACCTGCGGCCAATGATCCCCTTGGAACGCTTGAAGCGGGAACAACGCGCGTTGGGCGACCTTTGGGTGCTGAGGCCTGGCAATCGCTTGTCGATTGTTCCCGTCTCGTCCGCGCAATGGCATAAGATATTGTCGTTCACGCCTTAATTCCCCCCCACCCTTGACGGGTGGGGCTCCCAGACACACCGGATCAACCCCCATGGACGCCGAAACCAAAAAACTCAAAGCCGCTCAAGCCGCACTGAACTTGATTCCAGAGGGCATCGTGTTGGGGGTGGGGACCGGCTCCACCGTCAACCATATTATTGACCTGTTGGGCCAAAACCCCAGTCACATCAAAGCCGCCGTGTCCAGCTCCGAATCCTCCACCGCGCGCTTAAAACGCTACGGCATCGAGGTGCTGGATTTAAACAGCGCTGGCGATTTGGATTGGTACGTCGATGGCGCGGATGAAGCCACGCGGCACAGGAGCCTCATCAAAGGAGGCGGCGCCGCACTGACCCGCGAAAAAATTGTCGCCGCCGCTTCAAAAAAATTCATCTGCATCGTCGACGACTCGAAAATGGTGCCAGTTTTGGGACGGTTTCCATTGCCAGTGGAAGTCATCCCCATGGCGCGCTCCTACGTCGCGCGCCAGCTGGTCAAATTGGGCGGTCAACCGGTGTGGCGTCAAGGCGTGATCACCGACAACGGCAACGTGATCTTAGACGTCCACCACTTGCACATTGTCGATCCCACCGCGTTGGAAACCACCCTCAATCAAATCGCGGGCGTGGTGACCAATGGGCTGTTCGCGGCACGCGGCGCGGATGTGTTGTTGGTGGCCAGCGATTCCGGGATTGAGAACATCCGTTAACGAGTGGGAGTACCCGTCATGGGCAGAGGCGTCGTGCGCGGTGGGTGGTGGTGGAGTGTGTTCCTCCTCATCGGCAGCCAATGCGTCGCTGAAACGACGCCCGTCCCCGCTCTGCCCGTGACGCATGGGGTGAGCGCGGTGCATCACCCCGAGTGGTCGCATCACGCGGTGCTCTATGAAGTCAACATCCGTCAATACACCCCCGAAGGCACGTTCAAAGCCTTTGAAACGCATTTGCCTCGTCTGAAAAAAATGGGCGTCGATGTGTTGTGGATTATGCCCATCAACCCCATCAGTCAAAAAATGCGCAAAGGCACATTGGGGTCCTATTACGCCGTTCGCGATTACACCGCCGTCAACCCCGAATACGGTTCCTTGGACGATTTTCAACATTTGGTGGCGGCAGCGCACGCCCTAGGAATGAAAGTCATCCTCGACTGGGTCGCCAATCACACCGGTTGGGATCACGTGTGGACGACGCAGCATCCGGATTGGTATTTGCGCAACGCCCAAGGGGAGTTGGAGGGCTACCACTACACCGACTTGAGCGATCACCACGAAGAAACCTGGGCCGATGTGATCGGTTTGGATTACCGCAAGCCCGAGGTGCGTGCGGGCATGATTGAGGCGATGAGCTATTGGGTGAAAACCGCCGACATCGATGGGTTTCGCTGCGACGTGGCCTGGACGCTGCCAGTGGATTTTTGGGATCAAGCCAGAGCCGCCTTAGACCACATCAAGCCAATGTTCCTGTTGGCGGAAGCGGACACACCCGAATTACAGATGAACGCCTTCGACGCGACCTACGATTGGACGCTGTACCATCTGATGATCCAGATCGCGCAGGGGCACGCCGGCGTGAACGATCTGAAAAACCTCTACCTCAACCCCCCGCGTCGCTACCCCCAAGGCGCCTACCGCATGACGTTCACCAGCGATCACGACGAGAACTCGTGGAACGGCACGGACCGGGAGTTGTACGGCAAGGGCGTGAACGCCATGGCGGTATTGGCCATGACCTTGCCGGGCATGGGACTGGTGTACAGCGGTCAAGAAGCGAGCTTGGACAAACGGTTGGCGTTTTTTGAGAAAGACGCCATCGACTGGTCGAACCTGCATCAAGGGGATTTTTATCGCCGCTTAATTGCGCTAAAACACCGCCATCCCGCCCTCAGCAATGACCTCAACGCGGGCAGCTTGGTTTTTTTAAACGCCCACTCAGACCACGTGTTGGCCTTTGAGCGACGCCGCGGACGCGATGCCGTGGTGGTGGCGGTGAATCTCTCGGACACGCCCGTCACGGTGACGATCGACGGCCAGAAAAAACCCCTAACGCTTCAGGAATGGGGTTACGTCATTCGCTAACAAACCAACGCGTTGCGCACCACAGGCGTCACGACGGTCCTGATGGACGTCGCGACAGCGACCTCACTCTCCCGAATTCTCCGTGATCCTAGCGATCACAACCATTCGGATCGTTTAAAAGCACCGACGTCGCACTCATCCTCATGAGGATTGGGGATTCAATGGCGACTGGCATCAATGGAGCACCTGGGGGGATTGGGCTTATGGCGTAAGGTTAAGCTCACTGTCTGCCCTCATCACCCAGTGCACTTCAGTGACGACCAACAAAACCCGCCCATTTGGATAAACCACCATCAGAGGACCCAAAGACAGCGCCTGGCCCCATGGACGAATTGGGAGCAGTTTATGCACGGATCATTTACTAGAGCGTTGCATGAGCACCACTGGCTATGATCGCTCTGTGTCAAGTTATCTTAATAAAGCGAACAAATCGACTCTTTTGAAATTGAGGGCAACCCACATTAATTACGTTGGTTAATGCTTTTTATGTAATTGCTTATATAATCCAAAGAGTGGCACCACAACAGAGAGCAAAGGCATGACATTAAAACTCGAACCTTACCAAGCGCCCGAGTTGATTCTTTTGGGAGGATCGGCAAAAGACACCGCGAATCCGACTCAAAAAGACATATTGGCATACGAATTTACAACACGTTACTCGTCTTATGGGTGGGTTCACGGCGGGCCAAATGGCCGACCCGGATACACACATGTTCACGAACGAACTCAACACGTATCCTAATGCGATCAATCATCAAGAGCCGTGAGCCCTTGAACTCCCCATCGCTGTTGCGATGGGGAGTTATTCCGTGACTGAGGTGAGTGAGTGTTTTGAGGGACTGAGCTTATAGCGTGATGTCCAACGCAACGTCTCAATTCTTGACCGTGCAAATCAACAGTAATTTCAGCAATACGTGCCCAGCGTAATGGCCAAGTGAGCACAAATCCATCGACAACGCATCGCACTCATGAGCACATTTTGTATGGATTATTCATTGTTGTGTTGCATGAACAGCACTGGACATGATCGCTCTACATAAAGGTTTCTTAACAAAACAAATATAAATTAACCATTTTCAATCGGTTAGCAATTAAAAACACGTGCATTTACCAAACCTTTTTAAGGAACTACTTATATAATCTAACCAGTACCACTTCTTATTGATATGCTGCAAATTAGGAATTAGTTATGCGTTGCAGATTTTTTTGTGTTTCGAAATTATTTGTTTGTGTGCTACTAATAATTAGTAGTGGTTGCTCTTCGACATCATACGTGTTGCGTCCGATTACTTTTCAAGGACAATCCATTTCATATAAACAAGGAAATGGAATTGTTAAAGATGAACAAATCACGATTGCTGCATTAGGAAAGTTAGATCCAAATAAAAATAGATTGTCATTTGCATTAACGGTATTTAATACTGGCGAATTTGATAAAGATATCGACATTGGTAATATTTCAGTTCGGGATAATTTAGGTAAATTTGTTAAGGTGTACTCTAGTTCGGAACTTATTGACGAAGCAAATAAAACCGCACGAAATAAAAAAATTGGTGTTGCTTTAGGTGTACTTGCTGGTACAGCATTTTCAGTAGCTGCTTCAACTTCAACCACTAATGGCACGGCTTATGGATCAGACGGTACATCTTACATGTATAGCGAAAGAATTACTGATCCTTCAATAGCAGTTGCCGGTACAGCTGTTTCTGCAGCAGGTGGCTTATTAGCAACTCGTTCTATCAATAGTACTAGAGATAACACTGTTGAAAATGTACAAAATAGCTATGTTAAAAGGACAACGCTGAAATCTAAAACAAATTATACTGGTATTTTTACTATCGATTATCCAGTGGAACTTTCAGCGCCTTTTCCGGTTTATGTTAGTGTAAATTGGCTAAATAGACCACATAAATTTGAATTCCTAATATTGGATTCAAAAAGTAGCCTTTTAAACTTGCCGGAGGCGGGCGCTTGTATTGGAGTTGTAGGATCCAAATTTGAGAAATGTGTGTCCGCATTTAAAAGCACAAATAGCGGTGCGGCTAATTTACATATATTGCCGCCTGCTAAATCCCTGTCGCAGGTCGATAGTAATAGAGTAAAAACAGTAACTTATAATGACGGTGTAGTTTATACGGGCGAAATTGTTAATGGTCAAAGAGAAGGTCAAGGATCGATAACATATATTAGTGGCGATAAATATTTAGGATCATTTTCACATAATCAGCGCCATGGCATTGGAACATACACATGAGCTAACGGTGCAACCTATCAGGGTAATTGGATTGAAGGCCAACGGACAGGTCAAGGCATTATGATTTGGCCGAACGGTGACCGCTTTCAAGGGGAATGGTTTGAGGGTAAAAGAACAGGTAGAGGAACATTATTTTACGTAAATGGTAAAAAATATCAAGGTGATTGGTTTGAGGAAAAGCAAATCGGACAAGGTAAAGTTACTTGGCCCAATGGCGATGTATATGAGGGTGGTATATTAAATGGATTGGCAAATGGGCACGGAACTTTCATATATGCTAATCGCGAAAAGTATGTTGGCGACTGGAATTTGGGAAAGCGAGACGGTATAGGCATTCTGTATAATGCAGATGGTACTATTAAACAATCTGGTACCTGGAGAGATAATTCTATCGTTGCTGGATCAAATTAAAATTTTCTACAACAGTGCTCTTCAATCGACGCATGTGGCGTTGCCCCTATGCAACCGGACAGGCTGCTGGTTGAACGCTACGGATGAACTCATGAGGAGATTGCATTCGTAGGCCTTTGTGTGGATGGTTCTCGTTGTAGCCCTAGAACCAGCCGTGTAATTGTTCGCAAAGTTGAGATTAGCAATGTACATGTTGCCATTTTCAAATCGTATGACCCTGTAAATAAGTTTGTGTAAGTGCTTCCGGCTAATTAAACTCAACAGGAGATAGTTAGCATGGAAATGACAATGGATCGTAACAAACTCAAGGCAATGGCGGCGGAGCTTGCCAAAGACATCAAAACCGAGGCTGATTTAAACGCCTTATCGGCCGAACTGCTTAAATTAACAGTCGAAACCGCTCTCAATGCAGAATTAACTGAGCATTTAGGCTATAACAAACATGGGGACAGTAAGCCTGCTCGTGGCAATGCTCGCAATGGCTCCACCCCTAAAACCCTAAAGGGGCAACACGGTGAGGTTGAGATTTTAACCCCTAGGGATCGGGATGGGAGTTTTGAGCCTCAGATCGTTCGTAAAAACCAAACCCGTTTAACCCGTATGGATGATCAGATTTTGACTCTTTATGCCAAGGGAATGTCGACCCGGGAAATCGTAGAGACCTTTAAAGAGATGTATGACGCTGACGTCTCACCAACCTTGGTGTCTAAGGTCACTGAGCGGGTTTTAGAGCGAATTACTGAGTGGCAATCAAGGCCCCTAGATCCGCTGTATTGCATCGTATATCTCGACTGTATCGTTGTTAAAATCCGTGACAACTTACGGGTGGTGAATAAGTCGATTTACCTGGCTTTAGGGGTCAATCTCGAGGGTAAAAAAGAACTCTTGGGGTTATGGATCTCGGACAATGAGGGAGCCAAGTTCTGGTTGTCGGTTTTAACTGAGCTTAAAACTCGAGGGGTGCAAGACATCTTAATCGCCTGTGTGGATGGCTTAAAAGGCTTCCCTGAGGCGATTAACACTGAATACCCAGAAACCCGTGTTCAGCTGTGTGTGGTGCACATGATCAGAAACAGCCTACGCTACGTCACCTGGAAAGACTATAAAGCGGTAACAACTGATCTTAAGCGTGTATACCAGGCATTAACTGAGGATCAAGCAGTAGCCGAATTAGAGCGCTTTGGACAAGCCTGGAATGATAAATACCCGAGCATTGCCAAGTCTTGGAACACCCACTGGGCGAACCTCAGGACGTTGTTCGACTACCCTCCGGACATCCGTAAAGCGATCTATACAACAAACGCTATTGAGTCATTAAACAGCGTGATACGCTGCGCAACAAAGAGGCGTAAGTTGTTCCCCAGTGATGAATCGGCAATCAAGGTCATTTACCTAGCCATCACCCAGGCGTCTAAGAAATGGACGATGCCAATCCAGAACTGGCGGATGGCGTTAAACCGCTTTATAATCGAATACGGTGATCGAGTTCAAAGGTTCGTTCACTAGGATGTGCCGGAGCACTTACACAGAATCGTTTACAGCGTCCACTTACACAGAATCG
>Ga0208380_1000443_pt1 | contig 10964 bp, 12 predicted proteins | sample CryBogCBE27Jun07_FD_184570 | JGI IMG/M metagenome (GOLD analysis project Ga0208380, IMG submission 184570) | Freshwater microbial communities from Crystal Bog, Wisconsin, USA - CBE27Jun07 (SPAdes) | ecosystem: Environmental > Aquatic > Freshwater > Lake | place: Crystal Bog, Wisconsin, USA... | reverse complement strand
CATCCGAGAAGATACCCCGCCACCTTCCAACGGGTCACGGGATCAAGATTAAATCGCATCGCCTGTTCAGATAAATCGAAAAGGGAGAAGTGCCTTGCAGCCTGTTTTGCGTCCCGTTTTCGTGCATGGAGTAAAAGAAGGTCGACGGGGGTCATGCTTCATCCTCCTTCCTGATCCTTTCCAAATCTTCTAGGCTCTCTCCGATGTCTGGATGCGTCTCTTCCCATGCTTTTCGGCCTAATTCGATGAGGGTTTTCCCTTCTTCCTCCGTAAGGCCCCTATGCTCGGAAAATAAAGCGGGGGAAAGGTAGTTATTGCGCCAATCAAGGAATTCTTGCGCCAGTTTCTCTCTCGTGATCATTCTGAAATCCTCCTGTTGATCTTGTGGATGACCCTCATGGTTTTATCGAATTTATCATCAGACAATCCGACTCCCTCACGAACGGAAACTACCAGTTTCCTTTTGATTTTCTGCAATGTTGCAATACTCATGTTTTCTTTTATGTAATGCCGGAAATCCTCCGGAGAGACCAAGAGACGTTCCCTTGACTTCTCCCCTCCCTTGCGAGAGGGGAGCTTGTCAAAGGATCACTTGCTTGGGTATCCTGTCCAACAAGCCACCCGGTTAATATATTTCACAGACTCTTTGCACCTTCTGTACCTCCAAAGCCATTTTGCTAAAGTTTGCCTTGCTTCCTTACCTCCTTTCACCAATGCAGGAGAGAGAAGAATATCTATTGTCTTTTTCGTTGTTCTCATTTCTTTACAGGATGACAAGGGCAAGCCAAAAGGCGGCCAGGAGGATGGAAAGGATGAGGAAGTTTATAAGAAAAATGGTTTTCATGTGTTTTATTCGATTACAAACCCAGACTTATCTTTTCGGGCCTTCCCTTTGCTAATCAATCCCACGATCACACCACGGGGATCAGTAAAGCGAAGATCGCTTTCATCGCCATTGATAACGGGGAAACCTTCCCACGTTTCTGGCAATTCATGGAAAACCGCCGCGACATTACAACCTGCCGAAAGGGCTTGCGATACCTTCGCGGCATTATTTTCAGCCCTTGAAAAGGTGATATGGTAATTTTTTGGAAGTAATCCTGAGCCGTAGGCTTTCGCCCTTTGCACGTTCTTTGTATAATCGTAAAATTGCACGTCGGGGAAGCGTTTCATGATATTGGCCCACCCCAGGGAAATCCCCTCTTCATTCTCTTCACCTTGCACGGGGATATTTTCCCATTCGATGTCGGATGTTCCATTCAACCGAACGCAAGGGACAAGCCCTTTGCTCTTTGCCGTCCTAATTAGAAAGGCTATATCATCGGAGATTTGCTTCATAAATGCATCACGATCACGAGCAAAGAGGAGAGTCTTTTCCACTCGTGCATTCTGAACATTCTGAAAAGCCCCGCGCCCTGCCGTGTAAAGACAAGCAGCCCGACATCCTGCCGATGCATGGGGACAAGTGTTCATCACTCCGCTTGCGTCACTTGGCGCAAGGTAGAGGATTCCAGTAAGAAAACCCTTTTTCTGACCTTTCACTGTTTTCGCGTTTGTATCGATGGACAATAGACGTTTCATTGTTTTTCTGTTTTTTGTTTTTTGTGATGGCCTGGCAGGATTGCCAAACCTTCCCCCGTAATACCCCAAACCTCCCCCCGTTCAATCAAAAATTCATGTCCTACAATGTGAACAGAGAAAAAAAGATGAAAATTTATACCTCGTCTTACACTCTCCACATTGTCCCACATCGTCATCACGCCCCCATTCCTGCGCTTGTCTCATCCTGTAAGACATGACAAAAATCGCCCCCTCTACCTACCCCTCCCGACTTGCAAACGCTCGATGTAGCCAATCCTGGAGCGTAGATTTTGCCAGTTTTCTCTGTAAGACAACGTAGATACCCGCTTTTCCCTTGTCTTGACAATTTGTGTGACATAGTGTCACCTATTCAAATCAGCCATGCCAAAAGAGAAAAAGCCAGGACAAAAAAAATGGGATCACGAGGCACTTGAAGTAGCCTTCCTCGCCAATGGGAGAGACTTTGACGACACAAGCAAGGCAACAGGATGTCCGAAAAACACTCTGTACCAGATTAGCAAGCGAAAGAATTGGTCTACTCTTGGTAATGCTCAACGCAAACTTGTCCAAGCTAGGGAAGAGATCAGGGCAATAGATCCTGCCATTGTCACAAGTGTCAGCGAGATAGCAAGGACTAGCTTTGAAGATCAGCGAGAAGGTTTCAAGACTTCCATGAGTCATGCCCTTGCCAAGACGGGAGAGTATATCGCGTCCCTCCCTGCTGATTCCATTGTTGCAGGATCAAGGGAGATAAAGAACGTAGTCGACTCGGCAAAGGTTATATATAATTTAGGTGGCGAAACTTCATCTGCTTCCGTGTCAATTAACCTTCTTAACATGGACGCTTCTATGTTAGCTGGTAGCGTTAAGGTCATTCCTACAGAGTAGAAGATCCATAGCATCAGATAATACAGATCATATTTAATTCTGTTAGGTGCTAAGACTGGCATAGTAATTCAAAGCATTCTTTTTGTGAGGATAGGGTGACGGGCACCACCCTGGCGATGCGAAGTTTCGCGGTCGTGTTTGCGAGAAAACCTCTATACAAATTTTCCTAAAAATCCCCAAGTGACAGAACATAGTTCTGACAAATATCTGTATAAACGTAAAACCTACTTGCGTTTTTTCTGATATGCAGGAGGATGCGCTCTCCCATAAAGGGATAGCGTTCTGATCTCATCTGGAAGCATCTGCGTATGAATACGGAGGCGCAGGGAGTATTCTGGATCTAGTTGACCTGCTATGCTTCCGCAATCTTGACCTTGTTCTATGAGGTAGATTGCTTGAGATAGGAGAGATGATTGATTTCCGTGATAGTTGGTTTTCATTTATTTTTATCAATTGCGCTCGGCTGGCTTGGGGCCGCCGCGCTTGATTATATTAAAGCATATCTGGCATAAAAAAGAAAAGAAGAATTAGAAAGAAACACCCCCCTTAGTCCCCCCATAGGTTGGAGGAAAGAAAGGTCAAGAAGAAAAGGGAATCCCTTGATCCAGAAGGGGAGGCCGTTTTGTCTGCGGCATCGCCTACTTTATAGGGTCATGTGGTACGCATTCACACCCACCCATCAGTTCTTTGGGAGAACGAGAAGATATTGCCATATGGGATGATGTGTGTCAAGATCCGCTTCATGCCTGACGATATTTTTGCAAAAGCCAAAAACACCTATCCGTTGCTGAATGACTATGACATTCATTACGTCAATTCACCGATGAAGGATGCTCCGTATAAGTTGGAGGCTTGGAGTCCAGGGACAAAGAATAACGGCATGAAAGATAGGCCGAATCAGATCCCTCAAGATAAGTATGGAGTTGAGGTGTATCAGCCAGATACAAGTGAGCATGATGTGGCGGCAGATATTGTGAGTCATTTCCTTGTAGAAAAAGATCCAGAGGTAAAAAAGCATTATCAGCAGTTTTCCAAAGAGATTACCGAAGGGCAGAAAAAGTTTCTTAAAGGAGATTATCAAGAAGAGCAGAGGCTTTACAAAGAAGGCAAGGCTGGAGATCCTGGCTCCTTTGAGGAATGGCTTCCTAGAGTTGGTATTCCTGCCGCATTGAGGGGAATGGCATTTAATCAATATCCCAATCCAGAAGATAGAAAGCAGTTTGGACTCACCACCAAACAGCAGGAGGCTATTGACGGGATTATGAAGAGGGTTGGTCGCCCTATGGGAATGTTTGAAAAAATGAAGCAGGAGCTAGGTTTGTGAAAATTCTTGATAATGGAATAGCTGTGATTGAGGGAGACACGCATATCTCCCGTTGGGTGGAGATGGAGGGGAGGCTTGATCACGACCAGAACTCATTGCCAATCATCCTTGAGCATATCAAGGAAGGGGATTGGGTGGTGGATGCTGGGGCTTTTATCGGGGATCATACGAGAGCTTATCTGGATAGGGTGAAAGACTCTGGTCGAGTCTTTGCCTTTGAGCCAAACCCAGAGGCATTTAAGTGCTTGGTGCATAACTGCCCAGAAGCTCGCTGTGAGCCTTTTGGGTTGTCTGACCTTGATGGTAGTGCTGGATTGCTTGTTAACCCCAATAGCGGGGCTTCTAGGCTCTACGATGGGGATTCTATTGTGGTTGTGAAGCTGGATGATTACGAGTTGCCGCAGTTGAATTTTTTGAAACTAGATGTGGAGGGATGGGAGTTAAGAGCTTTGAGGGGAGCGGAATCCACGATTGAAAAGCATCGCCCTGTGATGTGGATAGAGATAAACAAGGGAGCTTTGGCTGAACAAGGAGCAGAGCCAAAAGATGTGATGAGATTTCTTTTTGATTACGATTATGACTTTAGTCCCTACCCAGAAGAGGGTGGGCCTCAATACGATCTTCTCTGTATACCATGCAAGTAGACATCTTTATCAGAAGCTGGCATGGCGACTTTAATTGGCTTGAGTATTGCTTGAGATCAATCAAGAAGTATGCTCATGGATTTGGTAAGACTCATATCTGCATCAATGCCGATGATTATCCTTTATTGCCGCCTTGTGACGCAGAGGTTCATCTAGTGTCGGCTTGGCCCGATGGATATATCCAGCAACAGAATGACAAGCTCCATGCTGACTGGTATTGCAGGAGTCCTTATATCTTGGTGATGGATAGTGATTGCGTGTTCATTCGGGAAGTGACTCCCGAATGCTTCTTTCGTGAGGGGAATCCTGTGTGGTTGTATGAATCAGTTCCTCACGACCAGTCTCCTTGGTATCCGATCACTCAGGAGGCGATTAAGCATATGCCTGAGTTTGAGTTTATGAGGCGGCATCCGTTTGTGTTTACGAGGCAGTCGCTTCGGGACTTTAGGGACTTCATGTTCAATTGCCATCAAGAAGATATCTCACAATGGCTCAAGAAGCGTCCTAAAGGCCGTTTTAGCGAGTTTAATGCGTTTGGGGCATGGGCGTATCGGAATTACTACAAACACTTCGCTTGGCTCCATCCTAGCGAGATGGAGACGTATGTGATGCAGAAGTGGTCATGGGGCGGGTTGTCTGGCGAGATAAAAGAGGAATTGGAAAAGATCCTAGCGTAGTTCGTTGTGGTGGGGTAGAAGGGGGGAGCATGGCAAAGAAGCGCAAAACTAATCCTGTTAAGGAAGTCATTGTGGAAGAGGAGAAGCAGTCGGAAGATTGCCTCCAGCAAATCCGCAACCTAACTGCCGAGTTCTTTGACCATGCCGTTTTACTTGTAAGTAGAGAAGCAGATGGGAAGACGGAGTTCCTACACACGGCTATCGGAAACCAGTTCGCGGTTAAGGGAATGATAGATGTGTTTGTGAATGAGTATCTGCGGGATCAGATGGAGGATGAGTTGGAGGATGCCGATTGGGAGGGAGAATGGGGAGATGATTGCGAGGAAGAAGATTAAATCAGTTGACTTCTTTTGAGATAGTAGGGTAATTATTAGCCGATCATGGCTTCCCTCACGTTCGCACAGGCTAAAACTCTTTTAGCTCCCTATATCTCTTCTGTAGGGCCGACTGATCCTGTAGTTGCGGCGGCAATCAATTTTGTCAATGAGAGGTTTATTTCCTCTGGGCAGTTTAGGGGGAATAGGTTTATCCATTCTTTTACCGTCAGCACAGATTCAGAGGGCAACAATTACTTTGATACCGTCACGGGAATTGAAGCCGTATTGAAGGTGCTGGCAGTTGATCCTGACTACATGACTGGAGAGTTGGGCGATGTGATGCCAGATTGGTATCCTTGGGATGAGGGTGGCCTTGGATGGTTGCCTCCAAACTATGTGGGGGATCTTCAGATTGTCAGGCAGGGGAATGTTCCTGCCGCTCCTCTGCCGAGCGGAGCGACGGCAGACACCCAGCGTTATAGGGTGCTTGGCAAGATCCCAGAGAATCGTTCGATGTATTGTATCGTGCGGAGGGCGTATGTTCCTCTCGTCAACGATAGCGATTTGCTCATCCCTTCCAATAGGAATGCTTACCGCTATGGGATGCAAGCGTTTAACTACGAGAACGTGAATGAGCTTGAGAGGGCGCAGGTCTATTGGGACTATGCGTTTAAGTGCCTCAATGATGAGACTGCGAGCTTTGAGGATGGAGAGTTGGCGCAGATTCAAATTCAAACCAAGGCATTTGCCCCTGGCATCATGCAGAACCTAGTGTAATTTATGCCCTCATCAATTCCCAACTATAAAGGTTCAACCCAAGCTGATTTGGGTTTTGGAAACATAAATTTAAATAGCCCATTTTTCCAGCAACAAGCTCAATATAGATCCATGCAAGATGCAATGCAGAATGCAATTGCAACTGGAATGGCAACTGGAGCCGCAATGTCAACAGACACATCCACTCCAGATGTGTATGCTCCCCAACCTACGACTAGCGTTTTAGCTCCCGCTATGGGGTTGCCTTCTACTTTTGAACCAGCGGATTCCACAGAAGATTTTACTCCTTCTGAAGAAAGCCCCATTCCTTCTTCTCAAACTCCTGTTGGCACTCCATCAGCGCAGAATGTTGCTCAACAATCAAAACAAATCAGTAATAATTTGATGGATGCTTATAAAGCAGTTCAATCATTTTATGAGCCAACTGGAGGAAGGGCTATTGCAGGATCTGAAAACATACGAGTAAAGAGCGATATATATGGTCGCCCATATACTACTGTTCGTATGTCTCCTACTGAATCTACTGATATTTATGGTAGAACAACAACTGGCAAAGATATTCCTAAAGAAACAATTGGTTTTGGAATCAATAGACCAGCGGCAGGATTAGTCGGTGGAACAGGAGAATCAACTTTTGGAGGAGGATTGCACTCATGGGAAGCTCCTAGTGTAAATCCATATACTGCCACATCTAGCAATCTTCGCAAGAAGGGGCCAAGCGGAGCAGGAACTTCTTTCTCTGATTTGATTAAACAATTCTAAAAATATGGCTGAAGAACAATCCACTCGCACATTCTCGACGGTTGCGGCAGGACGAGCAGGATCGCCATACCTAGAGCGTTATCTTGAGCCAGCAGAAACAGAGCGAACGGCTCAATTTGAGCGTAGCTTGCAGATGGCTAGAGAAGGACGCGAGGAGGAATCCTTTAGTCTTCAAAAACAAAGAGAACAGCGTCTTGAACAAAAAACTTCCATACAAGAAGAGCGTCAGCGTCAAATGGACGAACGTAGGATGCGCCTTGATGAATGGAGGCTTCAAAAAGATCAAGAGAATAGAGAGCGTGAATTGAGATCGCAAGAATTGCAAGCGGCTCGCTACGACATGGCAATGAAGCGACAGCAAGCAGAGGAAGACAAGCGACTCAAAGATGAAATGCTTCAAACCAAAGCGGCAGAGCTTTCTTCTAGGATTTATGGGCTTGATCCCAATAGGCCAGATTATAGGGACAATGTAAAATCAATTATATCTGATCCAGCAAATCTTGCTATTCTAAACAGCAAATATGGTCGTGAGCCAAGGGCTATTCAGAAAGAACAAGATCTTCTCCACAACAATATGGCTGAATTTTTGCAAAGTGAGCAAAAGAAAGTAGGGCATACTGGTAGTATTTATGATCTTCCTCGTACACAAACAGGAGAATGGGATCTTCATCCAGAAGGAAAGATTTATGGGCAAGGTGGAATATTCCCAGAGGCATCTACTAGGTATCAAGCACAGCTTCAAGAATCCAATCGTCAACGTGAAGCTCAAGCACAAGCCGCCGCCGCTCGCGGAGAAAGCGCATCTTACAAAGATGCTGTTACAGGAGAAACGATCAGAATTACTGGTAAAAAGCCCGTTGATATAATTTACGAGGAAGCAAAGAAGTGGAAGGCTAACCCATCTATTTATTCTTTGGTTCCTGGTCAATCAACTGAAACACTTGCTGTGAAGCAAGGATCATTTAAGGATGGTAAATTTGTTGAGGGAGAGACTGGTGATCATGTGTATTTGGTTGACAACACAGATCCCGTAAAGCCAAAAGAGCGAATTTACACTCTTGATCAATGGAATGATTTGACTCAAAAGCCACAGAAGGTTCAAAGAGGGACAACGCTGGATAGAGATACCGCCATGAGATATTACAATGCGGCTGGAGGAGATAAAGAAAAAGCTCGTGCAATGGCGATTCAAGATGGCTATACTATCCAGTAATGTCCGACATTTTTGATGAGATTTCAACAAGCGCATCAAGTGCCACTTCTGGTGGCATTTCTGGTGATCTTGTTACAAACAAGGAGGTGAATAAAAATGAAGATCAAAAGCCAAGTAAGCCACAAGCCTACCAAGAAGGCAATGCACGACGAGTACCCGACCAACAAGAGCCGTCTATCGGATCTAAAGCAGGGCTACAAGCCAATGGGATGTTGCGTTCCCAAGACCAAAGCCAGCGTCAACGCAATGACCAAGCCGATCTAAAAGGAGACATTTTTGATCAGCTTGAAAAAGGAGGTGTAGGAAGTGAAAGACAAACCCAAGATGCCCAAGGAGGAATCCAAGGGGCGCAAGCAGGGCAAGGCATGGAAGGCCAAGTCCCTGCGAGGAACCAAGCGGCAATAAGTGGTGCGGGAGTTCAAGCCTCCCCATCCAGCAAATCAAGCCCGATGGTTGCAGGGCTTGGAAGTTTCTTTGAAGGAACAGTTGGATTGCTATCTGGTCTAGGTGCTGGAGCGATAGCCCTTCCAGCGGCAGTAGCGGCGGGAGTTCCTTCTGCTGGTCTTGGAGCAATGGCAGTAGAAGCAGGAGCATTCCTTGGTGGATCTTATTTAGGTAAAAAAGCCGCAAAAAGAATTGAGGAGTATTTTGGATTAAGGAAAACAATTGAGGAAGCTCAAAAGGAATCACCAATTGTTTCTACTATTGCTGAAACTGTTCCAATGCTTCCACAGCTTGCCGAGTCTACTATTTCACTAGGAGCAAAAGCTCTTACTGGAGCAACTAAAGCAGTAGCAAAAGGTGCAGGAGCCGCTGGTGCAATTGCTGGTGGTGCTAAAGCAGTATCAAAACCACTTGCAGTTGGGGCAGGAGTGGGTGCGGCATTTGAGCCAGCGCGATATGGAGTTGAGCAAACTCTTAACTTTATTACTGGAGGAAAGGATAAAGTTGATCCAGTTACAATGAGCAGTCTAATTCAATCCTCGCTTTTTGGAGCGGCGATGGGAGGGGTTGGTGGAGCTAAAGCCCAAGAACAACTTAAAAAGACTGGATTGCCAGAAACAGGGAAAGCTGTTTCTAAAATTGATATTTTAAATAAAGCAAAAGAAGTTGCATCAGACCCAGAGCCAGAAGTTGAAGCGGCTTATCGCAGGGCGCAAAAAGCGATTGCCAATAACGATCCAGCTACAGCATCACAACAGATTCAAGTAGCAAAGAGGATTAGAGAGCAAGTTGGTGGATCTGAACAACTTGAAAAGAATCGTTCAGTTAGAGATGAATATCTTACAAGTCTTATTTCTGAATTGCCAACCGAACCAGTAAAGAGGTTTGAAGAGAATACAGGAAAGCCCATCACGCTTGAGCCAATCACACCAGAAGCCCCACCCGCTGAAGCAATTCCAGAACCGCAACCCGCTCAAAAACTTTCTCCTTCATCCAAGACGGGATCATTTATTTCCAAGTCCCTAACTTCTCAAGGAGTAGATAAAGAAGTGGCAGATCATTTTGCCGCATTAGTAGAAGAGAAACACGCAGGTAAAAAGCCAGAAGATGTTAGGGCTGATGCTTTGCGTGAGTTTGAGGAAGCTGGAGGAAAACTCCCTAGTGGTGCTGAAAAAGAACCAGAGGATGCTTCTTATTGGGCTTTATCATTTCCAGAAGAAACATCAGAAACCCATGCCGCTTATGCAGAGCAAGCAAAAATAAATAATGCAGATCGCATTAAAGCAATTAACGATGCAAATAAAAAGATTTTAGAGATTCAACAAAAACCCGCTGAAGCTAAAGCTGAAGCACAACCAACCAAACCAAGTGAAAAAGAGCAAGTCCAAGGCCCAAGTGGGCTATCTGTTAAGCAAGGGGTCGCCCCTGTCGGAGAAGCAGAAGTCAAAACTGAAGGGGGAGTTACATCGGGGGAGCGTAAAGGTAAAGAAGAAGTAGCTCCTAAAAAGGGAGCTAGGATTAAAGCCGCCGCATATGTAGCTCCAGACGGAAAGACCTACGAGGGGCCAGATCATCTTGCCGCAATGAAAGTTGCCCGTGATACGCCACGGGAAAATCCAGCAGAGAATAAAGCATGGCAGGATCAAATGGACGCAGAAATTGCATCCAAGCAAGATCCAAAAACTCGCAATACTGATAAGTTTGGATATAACATTATCAACGAAGATGGATCTATCTCTTATAAGAGTAGAGATGAAAGTGAGGCTATAGGTCGTGAATCTGGGCAAGTAAACCTTAAAGAAGGAGAAACCCCAGAACATGGGATGCTTCACTCGCATGAAACAGAGAAAGAAGATTATCCAGTTGCTCCTAAAGTAACTGAAGATGAAAAGGCGGTAATCAGCGGCGTTGCAGAAAAGGCGAAACAGGATATGGGTCGCCCTGGAGCCGCTGCCCTAGAAGAGTTTAGGCATTCACGAATGATTGTCGGTGCTGAAAAGATTTTTGAAGGTAAAGGCAAAAAGGATGAATGGATGCAAGCCATGAAGGATGATGGCTACAACGATGAGAATGGTTTCACGGATTCTATCCTAAACGACATTTGGAGAGATGCGACGAGCTATGTAAATGACTTTGAAACTACTATGCGTGGTGGAGATGTATCGGTAAAGCAAGCTATCAAAACATCAGTAACAGGCAAAGCATCAGTAAAGCCCACCATTGAAAACCTTCGCGCCAAACTAAGAGACTCTATTAGTAAAGCTCAAGCTCTTGGTGAGTATCTTCGTGGTATGGCAAAGGGGGCAAAGTATGGTAAAAAGGCTGGCATCGAAGAAG
>Ga0208380_1000436_pt1 | contig 11110 bp, 10 predicted proteins | sample CryBogCBE27Jun07_FD_184570 | JGI IMG/M metagenome (GOLD analysis project Ga0208380, IMG submission 184570) | Freshwater microbial communities from Crystal Bog, Wisconsin, USA - CBE27Jun07 (SPAdes) | ecosystem: Environmental > Aquatic > Freshwater > Lake | place: Crystal Bog, Wisconsin, USA... | reverse complement strand
TCATACCCATGTTAGACCATTTGCCCATAACCTTCCCAATCATAGATTCTGAGCCGAGCATATTTTCTGCCATACCGCCTATTTTTGATTCTGCACCAAATGCCCCGCTAAATCTTTCTTGCAAGGTTTTTTTATTAAATGCACTATTTTCACCACTTATGACATTAGAAGAATTCATTGATGGGAACATAGATTCTATTTGATCTTGTATTCCAGTTTTTGGCTTCATATCGTTCATATGAAGATTTAGTTCTTGTTGTACTCCTTGTGCTTCAGCCTTACCTAATTCTTCTCCAGATTTTTTAAATGCTGGGGCAGCCTTTGCTGCTTCTGCTGCTGCTTCAAGCATATCTTGATGCATTTGAGATCCAACAGATTTAATAGGGATTAATACTTGGCCCTTCATTTCTGTTATAGACTTCTTCATGCTTTCAGTAATGCCTGGAAGCTCTAACTGAAATCCTTCTCCAATTCCCTCGGCTAATGGTTTACCGACTTCTTCTTCCCACATTTTTGATGGGCTTGCAATTCCTTCTTGCTCTTTTACAGATTTTCTTCCCGATGCTACTGCTTCATTAAGAGCTGTTGTCATTGGGCCTGAAGCAAAATTAATTAATCCCGCAGAATTTGCCATTAATCTAGACGCATTCTCTGATGTCATCAATGATGGGTCTTTTGTCATTGCAGAGGCATCAATATGGAATTCATGTTGCTTCCATCCTCTTTCTGAACTAGACATTATTTTTTGTCTTTGTGCTTCATACTTATCTGAACCACGCATTAATCCGCCTGGGGCTGGGGTAGATCCACCTTCATAAAATTCTGATTTTCTTGCTGCAAGTTGTGCTTGTGTTGCAGAACGAATTTTCTTTTGATCTTCTGTGCTTAATCCAACTTCCTTGTCATATGCAGCAATTGATTGCATAATTTTCTTATGCTGTTCTGTATCTGCAGAAACATTTGGACGCATCTTTTCAAGTTCTTTTATAAGATCTTCTTGGCTATTTGCTAAGCCTTCAAAACTAACTTGTCCTTTTTTAACAGCATCCATATACTTAGACATGATTGGAGACATCTCTCCATTTTTATCTGTTAATGCTGATCCATAAAGATTTGCAGCTTCCAAACCTGCCATCGTATCATTTAAATCTGTAGATTTTCTATTATAAGGAATACCAAGTGTAGTTGTTTTTGAAGGTATATTTGGAACAGTATGTTCAATTACTGGTCTACTTAAATGCATAGCTTCTGCTTCTGTTCCGCCTTCGGACATAACAGATTCTCTAATAGCTGCCTGCTCTTCAGACATTCCTGGATACATAGTGCTTCTATTTAATGATCTACCAGCAGTACCGCCAAAACCACCCATTCCACTAAATCTTGAAGGTATACTATACTTTTCTCTTAATACGTCATTAGCATTTCTTCCTATTGCTCTTCTTCCACCCGCATGCATTGGAAGAGTTCCATCAATCATTGCATTAATAAATGGTGCATAAGTTTTAGCTGGACCTACTGGAATTACTGCTTCTCCGCCTGTTAAAAGTGCTGGCTGTGAATCTCCATTAGATGGATTTCCTGGAATATATCCTCCAGTTGACATTCCCATAGGAGCAATCCTTGCAACATCTTCTGCAAGAGCTGGCAATTCAACGGCTGCATTTCCTTCAATAGCTGAAATAATAGAAGATCCAGTTCTGATATTCATTGAAGCATTAATAGCTTCAAGATTTGCAATTAATTTTTGCAAAGACATGTTAAGAGTATCTACTGCAGTTATATCTTTAAACATTCCTGCTTCAAAGGCATCGGTTGTAGCTTGAGCTGCAACACCTGCTGGTGTTAAAAGGTCTTTCCACTTTTTAGTTCCATCAAATAAACCAACAAAGGCTCTTCCAGCTCTAATACCTTGACCAATTAAGTTTGCAAACAAACCAGTAAGCATTAGAATTGGTCCAGCTAATACTGTAAGAATTGCTAAAGCTGCTGCAACTGCTTTGACAGGTCCTGGAAGTTTATTAAAAAAGTCTGAAACCTTTACTGCAAAACCACCTATTGCTGTTCCAATCTTTAATATTTCTTGACCAATTGGATAAAGATCTGCTTTTAATGTTTCAACAGTTCTTTGCCATTTTGCTGTTTGAGATTCTGTTGCTTGTTGCATTTCTTGATTTGCAAGTGCTGCAAGTTGTCCATTTGTTGCACCCGCAACTTTAAGTGCATTTTGTGTTTGTGATCCTGCTTTTCCAAAGTTATCTAACAAAGCAGATATACGAGAAAACTGGAATTTACCAAAAAGCTTTTCAATCAATTGCTCTTGAGCCATTTTATTTAATGGTGCTAGTGCGGTCTGCAATGACATAAGCATTTGTGTTGGAGTACCTGCATTTTTAATATTTGCCAGATTAATTCCAAATGATGCAAACTCTTTATTAGCAGCTGATGTCGGAGCAATTATAGATGCAAATGCAGATTTGAGTGCGTTAGCAGCTTGTGCTGCAGGAACACCCGCTTCTTTCATAGCAAGAAGCATAACAGCGGTATCTTTATAGTTTCCACCAAGCTGAGCCATGATAGGTCCAACACGTGGGATAGCGTCGGTCATATCTTGAAGAGACATTGTTGTTTGCTTCTGCATAGATGACAAGAAGTTAACGGCATTGCCTAAATCTTGAGTACTTACCTTATAAACATTTTGCAAAGATACAATTGCTGCAGTTGCTTGAGTAGCATCAATTGATCCAAGCTTAGAAAGTCTTTGTGCTTGGGTTGTTACGTCAAGAAGATTTTGACCCTGAATACCCATAGCAGCAAAATTTGCAGCAACCTTAACAGTTTCTGATTGTGCAATACCCATTTGCTCTGCAATTTGTTTTCCAAGACTAAGAACTTGACCTGAAATTTGATTTAATTGTGTTTGTGATGGAGGAGTAAGACCTTCACCATAAAGTCTTTGTAATCTTGTCATTTCTGTATTTACAGATTTAAATGCTGCTACAGCTTGTGTTCCAAAGAGAATGGCTGGCATTGCAAGACCTACAGTTAACTGACGACCTGCCCATTGGGTATTTTTACCAAAATTAATAAGTTGTTCTGATCCATTTTTAATGGCAAGGTTGTAGATATTTTGTTTAGCTGCTGCAATTTCAGTAGCTTTTGAAATTTCATCAATTTTTGTAGGTGTATATACGCTATATACGCCTTTATTTGTTATATCTGTTTGTACAATAGAGTTATTTAATTTAACTTGTTCTACTGCTAATGCTTGAACAGCTTTTTGAGCTTCCCCGCTTTTGCCTGTAATAATTTGAAAATATTGACCTAGGCCTAACCTTCCAGATGTTAATGCCTTACCAAACTTTTCAGTTTCAGATGTTAATTGTACAGTTTGTTTTGTAAATGCACCAGATGATATTAAAGCTCCAGAGAACTCTGATTGAATTCCCTGAAGCTGAGATTTAACATTATTGCTTAATCCTACACCAGCGAAGCTGGACTGAAGTGATTCAACTTGAGTTTGAAGGGCCTTGATTTGAGCATTAACACTTGTAAAATCACCAAGTGCAACTATTTTTAATTCAATATTTGCCATTTATCACACCTCCAATTGCATAAAGCCTAGTCCTTCATTTAAACCAAATCCTTCTTGCTGAGCAACCTTAGAATTCATAAGACCCATAACATCTTCTGGACCCTTGCTCTCCTCATCAAGATCAACTCCTTGCATTGCTGCCAAGAATTTCTTATCCCGATGATCTTTTTCTCTAGCTGCATTTAATGTTGCCATTAACTCATCTAAAGACAGGCTACTTTCAAGCTCATCATAATTTTTCCAATGACCAAGCAAGAAAACTTCGGACTCTAAGGAGGCTAGGTCTAGTTCGTCCCAACTAGACTTGCTCCCAGAAGGTTTGGGTCGTTAAGCTTTAGACCCCCACAGATTTCAAGAATCTTCATCATTGTTGGAGTATCAATGACTTCTTCAAAGCTATCTTTGTTGGTAGCTAATGGTGACTTTACTGCTTCTAAGCAAACCATCGCTGCTTTAATAAAAATTTCCATAGCTGCATCTTCTGATTCATTTTCAGGCAGCTCCATTTCTTTAATAACAGCCATGAATTTCTTTAGCTGCTTAATTGGTAGTGGCTTAAGTTCAACGACATCACCATTACCCAATTGAATTTCTACTACATCATATACTGTTGTTGCCAATTTATAGCTCCTTTTATTGTTAGTTAAATTATACCAAGTTTATAAATCAAAACAAAGTCAAGACCCCGCCATTTCTGGCGGGGCTTGAATTCTATATTAAGTTGTAAACTAATCAGAGATTAGATTGTGCCCCATACTCGGTCAATTACGACTCCGTATTCTGCACCTGCATATGATGGATCAGCATCATCTGGCAAGCAACGGAAGTTCACTGGGAACACTGTTGCTGCATCACGCTTGAGAGCATGCATTGTTGTATCAATCTGAACAACACGACGAGCAATGTAAACACGCTCTTTCTGCTTTGCATCTGAAGTATGAAGAGGAGATACTTCTCCACCTGAACCTGTGTTAAGTGATGGATCATAAGATGATCCAATTTGCTCTGGAGCAGAGCTTGCGAAAACAACTGTACGCTCAACTGGTGTATCGCCAACTGCACCTGCGATTAGGTTAAGTTGTGCTGTAGATGATGTAGCGTTGTTTAGTGTGTAAACTGTTGAACCTGCTGCTGTTGTAACAAAGTCTGATTGACCCCATGAAACATTGAGATTCTCAAGTGTACCTTCAGTCAACTCTGTCTTAAGCATAACCTTAAGAGATTGCTTGAACAAACGAGCTGCGTCAAGAAGTTGATCAACTGCTACTTCACCATATGTTGGTTCGTATGAAACTTCAAGTCCGCTAGATGTGTAACCTACTTGACGAAAATCTGTTCCTGCATTCATTGCAGCTGAAGCTGACTTGCCACCAACAGTAATGTTGTTTGCAATGTAACTTGGAGTTGTGACTGGACGAGCTGTACCGTTCTTATTTGAAAGGAATACGTTTGCTGGACCAACGATCACGTTTCTAGTATTTGTAGCCATTTATTTATTTCACCGCCTTATTTGATTTTAATTAAATTAAAACAAAGATTAAAACCTTTTACTTTCCTCATAGAAAAGCATAGCATTTATAAGGAACAATTCAAAATTAAAGATATCTTCCATTCCCACTGGTTTCATCAACCTGACGGGTATATGTATAAATAATTGACAAATCACCACTCATAAAGCCACCTTCGTCTACAAATGGTTGAACTGGATTTGCTGATTCTAGCCTGAAAAATAGGAATTTAAATGGACTTCCAGCGGTGTTTATATCATAAGCTGAAAGCTCATATCTTCTAAACAGGTCAGTTAAAAAGTTGGATATCTCCAAGATCTTGGCATTACTTCTTGAGACTATCTGCATAACCATAGTTTCTTCTGAAATCCACCATTGAACCCCGTAATTTCTTTGAACTATATCATACGTGATATATGTTTTGCCTGGAAGCAAGTTGTTAAATTCTGGAACCTGTTGTGAAGGAATAATAGGTATTAATGCATCTGAAAACCCATCAGCATAATAATCTTGTGGGTCTAAAATGTTGTATTGCTGCAACTGTGCCCATATAGCATTTCTTACATCAAATGCTGCTACTCTTGAATAATCTACTGTCATTTAATAACACTCCCCGCTCCATATTGATTTGCAATTAAAGAAACTGCCTTTTCAACTTGAATAGCACTAGCATTGCTAGAACCAAGAACTTTTGCTACATCATTAGCTATTCTCTCATATAATCCAGATGAATCCAAAACTACAGTAGCATTTTTCATATACCACTCTAACAAATACTCGGCAAAAGCATTTCTTGTTCCTATTCCGCCTGGATGAAGTATGTTTATTTTAGTTCCTGGTGCAACAAAAGCTATTCCACCATTTCCCATAAAAGCTAAAACTCTTTTCGCCTGAAAAGATACTGGTGTTCCCTTTTCCATTATTGTTGCTTTATTTGCAAAAATACTTCTTCTTGATACTGCCTTGCCAGTTTTTCCTGGAGTTAACATTGCTGGGCTTATTGGAACTGGAAGTTTTGATGGTAAAAACTTTGCTTCAACTACTAAAGTTCCATTAAATATTGCAGATCTTTCTAAAACGAAAAGTCTTCCTGATGCTTGACCTACTTTTCCCCACTCATAAACATGGTGCATTTTCTTAGGGTTTGATCTTGCATAATTATCAACATCAATCATAAATCTTTTGCCAGTAATATCAAATATGGCTTTTGATATTTGATCCAAAACTGATGGTTGCGTTAATTCATTCATGCCAACAGAAATGTTACTTAAACCCTCTATTACAGCTTTTGTATCAACCTCAAGCTTGAGTGTCATCTTGAACTTCTGTTCTTACAAGAACAGCCTCATAATATCCTATTTTTCCAAATGGGTCCAGTATGGCGTGTGATCCAGTAACTTCAAAAGTTGTGTCTGGTTGATCATACTTATCTATTTCAACAAATACTTGTTCATTACTGCTTGTTCTTATATTCTGTATACGCCAACGCTTGCTTAGCAATTCAAAACAATACATTCTAAGTTGCATTTTTTCATCATAATCTTGATCGGAACCCTTAGAAAATACCTTATTGTCAGATCTTGAAGAAGTTCCTTTTGCTTTTACTGGGTCTATTTTACATTGAACAGTTCTGTCATAATTCCATTGACGAACAATAGCACCAGTATTTGGATCTTGAACATTTTGTTGCACATAAATGTCTGCTGTCATATTAAACAAAGAAGCAACAAACGAACCATTAGTACCTGTTGTAAACATTAAATTATAACAATATTGGCTTTGCGGTATTGATCTAGGATGTTATCAACTGTGATATTACCTGTACCGTTAAATGCACCCTTAGCCATTTCAAATGAAATTTCACTAAGGTTGACTTTAGCCAAATACTTGTTCCTCCAGTTATAGTCATTAGAAAGGATATCTTGAATCAAAAGCATTGAAGCCAGCTTAATATCTTCTGGAACATACTTATAACCAACTTGTCCTACAAAACGATATAGGTAGTTATCTCTAAAACGGCCATATTCATAAATCTCTGGATCCATTTCATTATTCCACCCGTCCTGCCAACCTGGGAACCAGATACGAATCTGATATCCTGATGGGCTTATTTCTGTGTTATATCCAAATGTATCGTAAACTGGATCTTGAGTTTGATCGTAAACAAGAATTTCATTTTCATAAATTTGATCTAAAGACAACATCTTTTCGGTCAATTGAATTGTATTTGCACCAATTCCATAAATTTCTTGACCACCATAATATGTATAAAACTTAATGCCCGTGTAGCCCTCAATAATTGTTCTTGCAATTTTTTCAGCTTTTACAACATTTTTAGGATCCATATAGTTGATTTCTGATGGGATTGGGTTGTAACCCAAGAAATCCATTGCCTCTGAAACGGTTGCATATGGGGTTTCTACGGCATAAAAATCTTTTTGTGTAACTGGATTACCATTTACAACATATGACCAGACTACTTCTAGAACCCTGTTTACATTGGTTATTGCGGGGGTGAGTAAGAAAGAATAAACACCAGCTGGAGTTTCATCATAGGAATCTAGCATACTAAACCCAGCTATTGGGTTTGTGGCGTTGTCTGCATCATATATAGACAAGCTTGGAAGGCTATCTGCCTGAGACAAAACGCCATTGCTAAAAACCTGTAGTTCTATTTTTTCCTGACTATTTGTGTTGATTGTTTGCATCACAACACCCCCTATTTAATTTTTAAGCGTAATACTCCTGAGCCTCACGTGGGGTAGCCAAACGGAATCCCTGTTGAGTATCAAAAATCTTTTGAGCATCATCCTCTGACATTGCAACAAATGGATGCTCTTGACTAAACTCAAACCCATTAGTCTGATATGAATGGTTATTTCGCTCCATCTTTACCAATACCTGATTTGTTGTCTTCATAATCTTTTGTTCTCTCTTTTTCTTTTCAATCTCTGGAACTTCAATATCTTGCTTTTCAGCATTATCAAACTTGGCATACATTTGCCAAGAAATTCCTTCTTCTTCAAGTGCTGCAATGATTTCTGATTTTGACTTTAATCCTGCTACATCAATAGCAAATGAATCTGCAACTTTTCTTAGTTCTGTAACTTTTAGATCTGTAAATGACATTTGACTTCCTCTCGTCATTGTTTATTATATCATTAAATGACTAAGGGGTCTATTCCTAGACCCCCGAGCCTTGCAACTAATTAAAATTAGTATGTATTTCCATTTTGTCCGCCTGTTACATTCGCACCATTAATGGCTGAACCGAATGAAGGAGAAGACATAGTAGAACCTGCAACCTTAACGTTCTTAACGATAACGTGTGCATCGTAGTTTTCCATTACGCAACCGACACGAATGAAGAGTGTGTACTCAATTGTGTCCTTCTTTGGCTGGAATAGACGATAGACTGTTACGTCACGCTTGATACCGATGATAAAGTTCTGTGGGAATGTCAAGTGGACATCACCATGATAACCTGAAGCCGCAGAGTAATCTCCTGCAACGGTCTCGTTGATCAACGGAACGTTGATAACTGGGATACCGAATGCAAAAGGAGTTACTGTACCTGGACCACCATCGTTAGCAGCGACATCACCACGAATGATACCTGAAGCGATATCAAATGGGTTGCCGTTACCAGCGTTAGCTGTCAAATTGAACAAGTAGTCCTGAACCAAGTTAGATCCTGTGAAGAATCGGAGTTGGTTACGGCGTTGCTTGTACTTACGTGGAAGGGTCTTGATAGCTTGGTTGAAAACAGTCTTGTCAAGACCATAACCATTAGCATCAACAACGTGAGCGTTGTTAAGAGCCAATGTACGGAAACCTGCGAATGCTGACATCAAACCTGAACCAGTTCCAGTACCGTTAATAAGGGTATCCTCAATATCGTTACCAGCCTGGGTAGCCATAAGACGTGCAATGTGATCTTCTAGATCTGGACCCTCAATATTGTCTTCAAGAGACTCTGCTGATAGTTCCCAATCTAGACGAAGCTTGCGAGTTGTAAGGGAGACCTTGTTAAAGGTTGCATTCTGTGCTGCGAATGTAGATCCGTTAGCGTTAGAATATGTACCTGTAGCTGCCACGTAATCACGTGGGCTGTCTTCCTGTGCAACTGTCATGATACGTTGTCCAACTGCAACACGATCAATTTCGGTTGTGTTTGAACGCATACGGATTGTACGAGCTGTCTTAGCGAGAATTGTTGCATCCCACATGTAATCCAAGAAGCGATTAGCTTGATCTGGATATAGGAGACCGTTACCTGAAAGGGTAGACGAATCAGAAGATGCATTGACTGCTGAAGAACCGAGGTCCGTAGTATCAATTACTTTTTGTAGAAGTTCATTACTCATTTATTATTTCACCACCTTGTTTTTTCTGTATTTTTTATATGCTTGAAGCACTGAGGAAAGCACCTTGCCATATACTTTGTTTTGGTTTTGTTTGACCCATAGGAGCTTCTACCCCAATGGACTTCTGAACTGCAGTAGCAGATTCAAAATTCTTGAGTTGATGATCAACATACTCAATCTTTCCGAACATATCTGTTACTGACTTATTTAGTGCCTCATACTTTGCAACGAGATCTTCATTTGCCTTTGAAATATCCTCATATCCCTTTGACAAGCGAGCCATTTCAGCTCTTGTTTCGTTTACAATGTTGTACATGTCTTGAACTGTTGCTGCGTGTGTAGCATAGTTCTCATTAGACTTTGTTAGTGACTCACCAAAGAAGGTCTTAAGGTCTGAGACCATCTTCTCAAAATCAAGTGAATCTTCAACCTCAGAAATTTCTGCAGCCTTTTCTACTGTAGTATCTGGAGTTTCTGAAACAACTGAAACTTCTTCGGCTGGAGTCTCTACATCAGCTGCAACTTCTGCAACTTCTGCATTTGTATCTTCTGCCATTTTATTACCTCCTTCTGTGAGCGAAATATCATCACTCTTTTTAAGTCCGTCTTCAAACGTGACTTTTTTCTTGCTATTTTGATCAGGATAAAGATTTATTGTAGCATTGCTATCAATTACATTACCTGCCAAACCTGGAGCAGCTGTTTCGCCAGCTTCGTGTGCGGGTGTTGGTGCATCATCTTTCTTAAAATAAGAATCAATTACTTTTTCAATTGCTTCAAACTTTTCTGAATCTTTTTGTTCAACCCAACCAATGTTTGTCATAGGTGCATCGCATACTACGCAATCCTTTGACATAGCTTCTGATGTTGATGCAACTTCATCTTGCTTGCACCAAAATACATTTTCTAGTGTGATATCTGCAATCATTCCTTTAACAAATGTGCTTCCATCTGTATTCTTTTCAATAGAAAAAAAGTTTGCAAGCTGATTTGCTGGTGAATCAACTAGTGACAACTCATGCAAATCATAATCATGAATAACACGACGAGTTTCATTGTCCCCGTCAACCTTTTCCATTTTTGCATCATTGATGTTACCACCAATAGAGAAACCTGAATAAGTACCATCTAGGCATTTCTCCCATGCATCTTGTGCACCCTTTGATATATACGCAGTTACATAAACTCCGTTATATTTCTTTTGTGTTTCTGGATCAAAAAATGTATCATGCTTAAACTTAACCATCTTACCAACTGCTGTTGGTCCGTGCATCTCACGGATATTTCCTCTGAATCTTTCAAAGGCTTTTTTATTTGCATCTGCTGTTACAATATCTCCATGACGATCAACATTGTCTAGTGATGCAAAACCAGATACCAAACGCTTCTCTTTATCAACCTTTGTAATAGGGAAACGGAGAGCTGTAGAGTTTTCGCTGTTTTGCCAGTACGTCTTTTGAATATCCATATGTAAATAAATAATAGCAATATTTATAAATAAAGCATAATTTTGACAGAAATTATTTTATAATTCCGCTATTGATTTGGATGACTTTCTTTACATCCACCCCTTCTGATTTGTATGCTGGAGTTGTTTGTAGTGGCTCTGGAGCATTTGGATTATGATCCTCAATGTTAGAAAC